>Ga0209633_10001213_pt1 | contig 27371 bp, 24 predicted proteins | sample Cruoilmetagenom1_FD_187290 | JGI IMG/M metagenome (GOLD analysis project Ga0209633, IMG submission 187290) | Oil polluted marine microbial communities from Coal Oil Point, Santa Barbara, California, USA - Sample 1 (SPAdes) (version 2) | ecosystem: Environmental > Aquatic > Marine > Oil seeps ...
TGCCCTGACAGGGTTGTCTGGTGCACGGCTTCGTAGGTCAAGGTACCCGAACGTGAGACGATCCCGACCTTACCCGCCTTATGGATACTGCCTGGCATGATGCCGATCTTGCATTCACCCGGCGTGATCAGGCCAGGACAGTTAGGCCCAATCAACCAGGCATCATACTGCGCCAGTGCTGCCTTGACCTTGACCATATCAAGGACAGGTATGCCTTCGGTAATACAGGCAATCACCTTGATACCCGCATCTGCCGCCTCGAGGATCGCATCCATTGCAAATGGCGCCGGCACATAAATCATGGTCGCATCCGCAGCGGTTTCCCTGACTGCATCGTGTACCGTGTTGAATACCGGCAGGTCAAGATGCTGCTGTCCACCCTTACCCGGTGTGACGCCACCGACCATGGTCGTACCATAGGTAATGGCCTGTTCGGAATGAAACGTCCCCTGCTTGCCGGTAAAACCCTGGCAGATCACGCGTGTGTTTTTATCGATTAAAATACTCATAGTACTTGTTCCATCAGTCGTTCCTCACCACGGCCACGACCTTCTTTGCGGCTTCGGCCAGGTCAGAAGAGCTGGCGATATCGAGGCCGCTATTGTCCAGTATCTCGCGCCCCTGTTCGACGTTGGTACCTTGCAACCTGACCACCACGGGCAGTGTCGTACCTACTTCCCTGACGGCGTTAACGATCCCTTCTGCGATCAGGTCACAACGGACGATACCGCCAAAAATATTGACCAGGATGGCACGCACATTATTGTCAGATAAGACGATCTTGAAGGCCTCGGTAACACGATCCGCCGTGGTACCACCACCGACATCCAGAAAGTTGGCCGGTTCTCCCCCCTCCAGTTTGATCAGGTCCATGGTCGCCATCGCCAGACCCGCACCATTCACCATGCAACCAATATTACCTTCCAGGGTGACATAATTAAGATCGTGCTGGGTAGCGAGATGTTCTTTTTCATCCTCTTGCGACTCGTCATGCAAATCGGCCAGATCGGCGTGTCGATATAGGGCGTTGTCGTCGATGTTGATCTTGGCATCCAGCGCCATTAACTCACCCTCAGCCGTCACGATGAGGGGGTTGATCTCGACCAGACTGGCGTCTTTATCAAGAAACAGACGATAAAGTGACGACAGCAATTTAGTGAAACTACGCACCTGTCCGCCTTCCAACTGCAAACCGAAGGCCAGCTGTCTACACTGATAGGCCTGCAAACCGGCCGCGGGGTTAACTTGGATGCGGAGTATTTTTTCCGGGTTATTCGCCGCCACCTCTTCGATATCCATCCCGCCTTCGGTAGAGGCCATGAAGACCAATTGCTCCTGACTACGATCAATTAATACACCCAGATATAATTCGCGTGCGATTTTCGAGGTTTGCTCTACCAGTAAGACATTGATTGGCAGACCTTTTTCATCTGTCTGCGGTGTCACCAGACGCGTCCCCAGCAAACTCTCCGAGGCGGCTTCCACCTGGTTCAGGTCATCACATAAGCGAACACCCCCGCCTTTACCACGGCCACCGGCATATACCTGGGCCTTGACCACCCAACGTTCACCACCCAGCGCCTTGGCGCTACCCACAGCCTCGTCCACGGTACGTGCTGCACGCCCCGCCGGAATGGCGATACCATAATCCGAAAACAGCTTTTTCGACTGATATTCATGTAAATTCATCAGAATTTGCCTTTAGAACTTTTCTTCAAGAGGCGTATTGTGAAACAATTTACACACTGAGGCAAAAATACTATTGCCAGGACAAGCTGCACTTGCAGTTTGACTCACAAATATCCACACTAGGCAGGATTAAAGCCGAGATCAACACACTCTATGCGTTATTTATTACTGATAATTGCCGTCATTGCCGCTTTGCTGATACTGAAACAGCTTTACGGCTCACGAAAACAACCGACAAACAAAAAAATTCCTGCATCCACTACGGTCGTTCGTTGTGAGCATTGTGGTGTGCATATCCCCAAAGAAGAAGCACTGTGCATCGATCAACAATATTTTTGTTCGGAAGAACATCGACGCCTGCATCGCTCATAATCACCATGGATAAGACCTTGCACGCAACGCGGAGTTATTAGCCATGCATATGCCGGGATGGAACATACTGACTCCTCAATCAGGCATTGGTCAGGCAAAACCTGACTGGAGACCATTGGCCTACTTTAATTACTACAGACTGGCCTTGTCAGGGCTGTTTGTCATCCTGTTTTTATCAGGTCCCAGCCCCAGCATCCTGGGTTCACATAACCCATCCCTGTTCCTCAGCGCTGCCCTCTTTTATCTGACGTTTAGCTTTTTCAGTCTATTCACTATTCTGCAAAGGCGCCCGGGATTTTCCACGCAGACACAAATACAAATCCTGTCTGATATCACCTGCCTGACATTGTTGATGCACAGCAGTGGTGGCCTGACTACAGGCCTTGGCATCTTACTGGTTATAGCCATTGCAGGCAGTAGTATGATCCTGGCGGGTCGGCTGGCATTACTGTTTGCAGCCGTCGCTGCGATCGCCATCTTGATCGAACAGGTCTACGGCCACCTGAATAGAAGCTTTGATAACACTTCCTATACACAAGCTGGCATCCTCGGTACCACCTTCTTTGCCACGGCCCTGCTCTCCCACGTCCTCGCCTCGCGCATCCGTAAAACCGAGGAACTGGCTGCCCAGCGTGGCCTGGACCTGGCCAACATGCAACAGGTGAATGAATACATCATCCAGAATATGGACGCGGGCATCATCGTCGTCGACAGTGATATGCATGCGCGCCTGGTGAATGAATCGGCCTGGCATTTTCTGGGTATGCCTCAACTCGTTGAACATCAGCCCCTGGATCAGATATCAACGGAGCTGTCAGCCCAACTCATCCTCTGGAAGCAAGACCTGGAATTCGAGATCAAACCCTTCAGGCCACATGCCGATTCGGCCGACATCCTGGCCAAATTCACCCCACTGGGCACCACAAGAGAAAGTGGCTCACTGATCCTGCTAGAAGACTCCACCAATGTCACCCAGCAATTACAACAAATGAAACTGGCCTCACTGGGGCGTCTGACGGCCAGTATCGCCCATGAGATTCGCAATCCACTGGGCGCCATCAGTCACGCCGCACAATTATTGAAGGAATCCCGTAAACTGGAAGGCGCTGACCTGCGACTATCCGAGATCATCCAGAACCATTCCACACGCATGAACAGCATCGTGGAAAATATCCTGCAACTATCCCGACGAGAAAATTCGGTGCCGAGAGTAATCGAGCTCAAGGTCTGGACCGAAGACTTTATCGACGAATTTTGTCAGGCCGAACAACTGGAGATTGGACAGGTCAAGATTGACATCCAGCCTGAAAACACCATGATCCAGATGGACACCAGTCACCTGCAACAAATCCTGTGGAACCTATGCCTGAACGCGATCAAATATGGCCACGAACCAGGACAAGACATCGGCATCACCCTGCGCGGCGGTATTACTGAAGAATCCAAGGGCCCGTTTCTTGATATCATTGACGAAGGCAAAGGCATCTCGCCAGACATAGCAGAACAAATATTCGAACCCTTCTTTACCACCAGTAACGAAGGCACAGGACTGGGGCTGTATATCTGCAAGGAACTCTGTGACTGCAACAAAGCCAGAATCAGTTATCATGTAACACCCAGCGGGGGCAGCTGTTTCCGCCTGTCTTTCTATGACCCGAGACGTAACAAGACATGACACGACAACGCGCCCTGATCATTGATGACGAACCGGATATCCGAGAGTTACTTGAACTCACGCTCAACCGCATGGATATCGACACCGATGCCGCCGCCAACCTGGAACAAGCGCGCACTTTTTTGAAAGAACAGCAATACGACCTGTGCCTGACCGACATGCGCCTGCCCGACGGCAATGGTATCGAACTGGTGGAATGGATCCAGCAACACCTTCCCAACCTGCCTGTCGCCGTCATCACGGCCTACGGCAATATGGAACTGGCCGTACAGGCACTCAAGTCCGGTGCGTTTGACTTTGTCTCCAAACCGGTCGACCTCGAAATCCTGCGCAACCTGGTCCAGTCAGCGCTCAAATTATCCACCGCGCACCAGGGTAAAAACCTACGCAGCCGTTACGAACTCCTCGGCGACTCCAAGCCCATGCAAAAGATTCGTGGCACCATCGCCAAACTGGCGCGTAGCCAGGCACCTGTCTACATCCGTGGTGAATCCGGCACTGGTAAAGAACTCGTCGCCCGACTAATACACAACAAAGGACCAAGATCTGATCACCCCTTCGTCCCTGTCAACTGTGGCGCCATCCCCGCAGAACTAATGGAAAGCGAGTTTTTCGGTCACAAAAAAGGCAGCTTTACCGGCGCCATCACGGACAAGGAAGGCCTGTTTCAGGCCGCCGATGGCGGCACCCTCTTCCTGGACGAAATCGCCGAACTACCCATGGCTATGCAAGTTAAACTACTACGCGCAATACAGGAAAAGGCCGTGCGACCCGTCGGTGAACAGAAAGAAAGCCACATCGATGTGCGCATCCTCAGTGCCACTCATAAAGATCTGGACAAACAAGTGGTCGATGGGCATTTTCGTCAGGATTTGTATTACCGCCTGCATGTCATCCAACTAACGGTACCCCCACTACGTGAACGCACGGGAGATATTGAGTTACTGTCGCGTCATATCCTTAACAAGATTGCGTCAGCACAGTCTGTTACAACACCTCAACTCGGAAAAGATGCCATTAGCGTCTTGCAGACATACCCATTCCCCGGCAATGTTCGTGAATTGGAAAATATACTTGAACGTGCGACCGCACTTTGTGAAGGCGACATAATCCATCAGGTAGACCTGCATCTACCCGAGATCCTAAAGGGTATGGATGATGAAACAGCCTCCCAGCTTGAGGATTATCTCGATGACAAGGAAAAAGATGCCATCATAAAGGCCCTGGAAAAGACCCGCTACAATAAAACAGCTGCAGCCAAGTTGCTGGGGATCAGCTTTCGTCAACTACGATACCGCCTGAAAAAGCTCGATATCGACTAAACCCCTAAACAACTGACAGTTATTGTCATATTGTGACAATAACTGTCAGTTTGACGCATCAGTTGCGATGACTATATTTGTATATTGAAAAATTTAGTTAACATTAAATATATGACATTATTTTTAAGCTATTATTTTTATTATATATTTTTAATTTAATCCACATACTCAACGCCCATGTTCAAAACTGGCATGCTCCCTGCATCTAATACCCTCACTGGCATCCTCTGACTTAAACGATACTGGATAGCTAAACACCTACATAAATAGGTGTCCAGCCGCATAAAGCCAGAAAATGCTTAAGTTAAGCAACGTTGAATAACTTAAATTTTTTTATTAACTAAACACTTCAGGAGCAAATCATGAAGAAAGTACAACAAGGTTTTACATTGATTGAATTGATGATCGTGGTTGCGATTATCGGTATCCTCGCAGCAATCGCGATTCCTGCCTATCAGGATTACACCAAACGTGCACACGTGTCTGAAGGCCTAACTCTGGCTGGTGGTGCAAAGGCTGGTCTTGCAGAGTTTTATGCCTCTAATGGTAAATGGCCTACTTCCGCTACTGCGAATGTCAGCGTTGGTTTACCTGCGACGACGACTAGCATCAAGGGTAATGCTGTTACCTCCATCAATGTAAATGAAAGCCAAATTGAAATCACCTATAATGCAAAAGTAGATGGTACAAATAATACAGTGTTCGTAAAGGGTACAGCAGCTACCGCCGATGGATCAGTTGTATTTGACTGCAAAGGCGGCACTGTAATTTCTAAATACAGACCATCTAATTGCCGTCCATAAGGCTTAACAACTTCCCGGGTTAATGCCCGGGAAGTATCCCAAGACTATAAACCTGGTTTAACTGTCATGCGAAATATCAGGCATTGTATGAATACAACACCCAAACAATATGGCTTTACTCTCATAGAATTAATGATTGTTGTTGCCATTATTGGGATTCTGGCAGCCATAGCGATACCAGCCTATCAAGACTATACAAAAAGATCCTATGTTGCAGAAGGTATACAATTTGGAGATAGTGTAAAAAACAGTGTTGCTGAGTTTTATTCCTCCAAAGGTAACTGGCCTACATCAAATGCGAGTGCCGGCTTACCAACAACCATTACCAGTTTAAAAGGACTCGCAGTAAAAAGCGTGCAAATCAACCAGTCCATCATCAGGATCACATACAATGAAAAAGTCATCCTTAATGATTACATCGACATAAAAGGTTCAGCAAGCTCGCTATCTGGAAGCATAACATGGACCTGCACTGGAGGTAATTTGAATCCTAAATACAGACCTTCCTCCTGTAAGTAGCACCAACGATACTCCTCCACTGCTATCATTACTGCTTGTTTATTAGCAGCAAAAAATCAACATGATAGAAAACAAAAATATTTCAATCCAGTTAGTCGTTGGAATTGGCTTATACCTATCCCTATTACTGACTACCGCCATTTACTGGACAGGCCTACAAAGCCAATTCACATTAGATGACATCCCAAATTTAATTAGCCTTAGCCAGCTTGATCAAACAGATACTGCGATTCGTATCAAGCAATTCGTTCTCAGTGGCGGTTCTGGACCTACCGGCAGGCCTCTTAGTTTACTGAGTTTCATGATCAACGATACCAACTGGCCAGCAATCCCCTGGGGCTTCAAATATACTAACCTAATGATACACCTCCTCAATGGTGTACTCATTTTCATACTCTCTATAAAACTATGTGAAATAGTAAGATGCAATGACAGTAAAAAGTACTTAATAGCCCTGACAACATGTAGCATCTGGCTTGTACACCCTCTAAACGTCTCCACAACGCTTTACGTCATACAAAGAATGGCACAACTCAGTACCTTATTCACATTGATTGGCTTACTGGGTTATATAAAGGGCCGTCAATACATTATAGCTAGGCCTATCTTTTCAATTTTTTATATGATCTTTGCTATTATTATAGCCAGCATATTAGCAATTTTAAGCAAAGAAAATGGTATTTTATTAATATTGTATATTGCCGTTATCGAACTATTTCTTTTTCAAAGAGACAATCAAAAAATTAGCCGCTTGCATTCATATTGGCGCATAAGCGCCATTCTGATACCCATTATTTTCTTCACCGGGTACTTCACACTCAACATGCCGAGCATTATCGATTCCTACTCAGGCAGAGAATTCACCTTTAGTCAGCGACTACTCACTGAAACAAAAATTCTTGGTGAATACATACAACATATCCTGATCCCAAAACTGGGAGAATTCGGAATATTCCATGACGATTACCCGATATCCACCAGTTTATTTATGCCAAATAATACGTTCATTTATGTGCTTTTTACATTTGCAGCACTCATAACAAGTGTCGTTTTCAAAAAAAAATATCCCATCCTCAGCTTTGCAATCATTTGGTTCTTTGCCGGACATATTCTAGAATCAACCTTCATACCCTTGGAGTTATACTTTGAGCATAGAAACTATTTACCAATGGTTGGAATCATCTGGGCTATTGCTTATTATGCATTCAACTTTAATACAAAAATCAAGCCATATATATATACCGGCCTAGCGTTAATGATCCTACTACTTTCCAGCATAACCTATAACAGCACGTGGCTCTGGGGTCACCCCATCATTTCAGGCCCCACATGGGCCTCTGAACACCCAAGATCAATTCGTGCACAACAATTCGCCAGCGCAGCCTTTACTGTAATTGGCAACTATGACAAGGCCAGAGAACATATTACAATTGCACTGGAGCATCACCCCGATGACTCCAGCCTATTGCTGCAACTATTTCAACTGGACTGTGGAAGCCACAGTTTGAATGAGGAGTTATTCAACAGTTTACTGCCCAGATTATCCACTGGCAAATACTCACATGGCGCACTTACTACGATGATTAAATTAAGCAGGATGTCGATAAATAAAACGTGTCCGACATTAAACCCTGAAAGCACTCGAGACATATTAACGACCTTAATAAACAACCCTGAGTTTCAGGGCAAAGCAAGCCGGCATGCTTTGTATTACTGGCTCGGCCAGCTCTATGCCAAAGACGGAATGCTGACACCCGCAATAGAAAGTTTGGACATTGCACATAAAAACATGGGGGTTATTGATATACCGCTACAACAAGCCGTCTGGTTATTAAATGCCGGTTTATATGATGACGCATTAAAATATGTCGATCTTGCAGAACAAATAGACAATCGAGTAAAAAACCCTCTTCTACGCCACACAAGAAGAAAACATGTCACAAACCTGAGAAAACAGATACTACACTCAAAAAGAATTTACCTTCAAAACAACAACAAATGAAAACTTCCCCGAAAACAACTCAGCTACCACTCTTCTCCTCGACATTTATTACATAATTGGTAATAAATGATCCAATACATTACTATTAGATCCATTAAGATCATAGCCCCCTATAGATATTGGAGCCCCTAACAAAGTGATTAATGAAGAAGATGTCAGCATTATCCTTCCGTGCCACAATGAAGCCTCAGCGATCAAGAACGTCTTAAACACGATCAGCACGCTACATCCATTAGCTGAGATATTACTAATAGATGATGGGAGCACAGACAGTTCCGCTGAGATAGGCAAGCAGACTAACGCACGAGTCATAAGCCATCCACAAAAAATGGGCAACGGCGCAAGCATCAAGTCTGGAGCAAGATACGCCAGTAACAAATTCCTGGTTTTCATGGATGCCGACGGACAGCATAAACCTGAAGATATACAACGGTTATTGAATAAACTTGATGAAGGTTATGATATGGTCGTTGGTGCACGGGCCTATGACACTCATGCTAACATGTGGCGAATGCTAGCGAACACATTCTACAACAAACTGGCATCTTTCATGACGGGCTTTAACATCAAGGATCTGACCTCGGGGTTCAGGGCTGTAAAAGCAGATAAATTCAGGAAATTCTTGTACCTACTGCCAAATGGTTTTTCATACCCTACAACAAGCACCATGGCTTTTTTTCGATCAGGCTTTCCAATAGCCTACATACCCATTTCTGCCCTGCAACGAGAAGGTAAAAGCAAGATCCGTATTATTAAAGATGGCACTCGATTTTTCTTGATCATCATGAAAATTGGAGCACTATTTTCGCCAATGCGGCTTTTCCTGCCTATCAGCTTCTTCTTTTTTATTATCGCAACATCATATTATATATTTACTTTTGTTACAGAAGGAAGATTTACAAATATGAGCGCATTGCTCTACATCACATCTGTACTTACATTCCTGATTGGTATTGTTTCTGAACAAATATCATCGTTACATTACAAACATACCGAAGAAAACGAAAAACCAGAAAATAATCAATAACAACCCTACATTAATTAATTTAAAACGTATCTGACATGAAGGTTCTTATTCTTACATCTACATTTCCTAGATGGCATGGCGACAAGGAACCTCCATTTGTATATGATTTGAGCCTCAGGATTTCTAAACGTTATCACTGCACAATTCTTGCGCCTCATCACAAAGGGAGCAAAACCAAGGAAACAATGTCAAACATGGAGATCAGGCGTTTTCGCTACTTACCTACTTCGATGCAGACGTTAGCCTATGATGGTGGCATTATATCCAAACTGAAACAGAACAAATTACGCTATTTACAAATACCATTTTTTCTATTTTTTGAATTCCTCAGTACAGTAAACCTATTACGCAAAACCAATTTTCAGGTAATACATGCTCACTGGGTTATCCCTCAAGGATTAATCGTAGCTCTTGCCCGCATAGTCACAAGAAAAAAAACACCCATACTTTGCACCTTACATGGCGGAGATCTTTATACGCTAAATAATTTCATCCTAAACAAATTGAAAATATTTATACTCAACCAAGTGGATAGTATTACTGTCGTCAGCAAGGTTATGAAGCACGACTTGATTGAACTGGGTATCGATGAAGCCAAGATCCACGTCATTCCAATGGGCGTTGATTTTAAAAATACTTTTAAACCTATTCCAAATATTAAAAAAAACACACACTCTGTACTTTTTGTCGGCAGACTCGTGGAAAAGAAAGGGGTAAAATTTCTTATCCAAGCCATGCAGAAAGTTATCATGACGCTTCCTGATGCAGAACTTTATATTGCAGGCACCGGAACCGAACATGATAATCTTGTCAATCTAGCCAATAAATTTGGCATTCAACAAAATATTCATTTTCTGGGTTCCATACATAACACTGGACTACCATTACTCTACAATCAACATCCTGTCGTTGCCTTTCCATCAGTTATCGCCAAATCCGGTGACATGGAAGGCTTTGGCCTTGTCCTGTCAGAAGCATTAGGTTGCGAATGCGGTGTAGTTGCCAGTAACTTACCCGCAGTTAGAGATATTGTAAAGCATGATTTTAATGCGTTAATAGTAGAGCCTGAAGATATAGATGCATTATCAAATGCTATAATCAAACTGCTTCAAGACAAAACTTTAGCTATAAAGCTGGGTCAAAATGGACGAGATTTTGTATTGAAAAATTTTGACTGGGAAACGATATCAAACCAATACATCAAGTTAATTTCTTATATACAAACATAACTTACATTAAGATTTTATTGGACCTGTAAATATATATGAAAGTGGCATTCAGATAAGCAACTCGAGGCAATACAAGTATAACAATAACACACAATAAGCCGACTAATAATCTACCAGCTATAATACCACAAATCCGCACTCATTTTGACTGAGCACTATAACTCTTCCTCCCTGCTCACTGCTGAGTCGCGCCTTGTACGCGACATACTTTAATCATTGGTTTACATTTTGCAGTAACGCCAGTCTACGCATTTTTAATGCGCCCAGGCCACTTCTCATACAGCTTTCCAATAACAAATAGCAACCCTTATAATTCTGTATTTTGATGAACCTCGTCGACACCCACACCTACATCTGTCAACCGTTGAAATAAAACATTCTATTCACCTATAAACTTAGCTTTCTATATAACAAGCGATTTCTTCACCTATCGTATAGATAGCTAGAATTTCTTCAGTTTATATGCACTAATTTATTCGAACAGTTCCCACCACCCATTATTCTGACAACATGCATAGAAAATAACTAATTATAAGAAATATATATTTTTCAATTAATCATTTGCCATCCACAACTTCAATGTAAAATATGATTTAAGCCGCAACCAAATATTTCTTTTAAAATATTTTTTAAAAAGATTTCTGGCTGCAACTGACTGAGTAAAATTTAACTTCTCCACATTAATATCCTTACTAATAAGTTCTACATCATAAATATTGGTTTTTTTCGAATGACTCCCCGATTCATCATTACCTATATTTTTTACGAGTGAAATACCAGGGTAGAGAGTGAGCTTGTTCGCAAGAAAAGCACTCGCATACCACCTCACCGCCCATGAATCGTTTTTTCCTTTCACCTGATTCCTTAGCATTCTCATGTAAGGATATGTGCAATCAAAATCAAAGACTTTATGCAGTTTTCTATTGTATAATTGCTGTAACAAATATTTACCATCAGGATTATAATGACGCCATCCTCTATCCCATGTGGCCCATCCCCAGCAATCAGCACCCCTTAAAAAAAATGTTTCTGGATATTCACCATCAGCAGGATAAACGTATCCATGTATCGAAATTACTTCATCATTATCTTTATATAAATCTAAAGCCGAATTCATGAATTTTAAAAAATATTTACTCACCACTAAATCATCCTCAAGCACTACGATTTTCCCATATTTACTTAACACCTCGCTGACACCTTCAACGATTGATCTTGAAAGACCGTAGTTACTATCTCTTTTGGTTATTATGACTTTTAAGAATCCATCAATAGCTTGGATATATTCGCGCACATCATTAACCTGCTCAGCATCTTCTATATTTTTAGATCCATCAGAAAATATAAATAACTCAGTCATATCTGACATTTCTGCACGCTTCAGTGATTCGATTGTTTTTTTAACATGATCAAGTCGTTTGTATACAAACAATGCAACTGGTGCATATGACATCAACGATTATCCTTCCTAGATACCCAGACAGTTATTATTACGATAAAATACACAAGTAGATTTCTTATATATTATGCCAGGAGCTATACCCCTAAATTCGATTTTTCTAAACCCTTTGCTTTTCAAATAATCGCGGGCATATTGGTACTCAGCACGCTCAGCATCATCAAGAATCAATACACCTTCATCTTTAAGAAAAGATATCGAGAATTCAACACAATTATTTCGATACCGTCCATCAACAATAACAATATCAAACAATTCAACAACGTCCTTTATACATTGCACATAATCAATTTGTGGTTCAATACTCCTGAAAAGTAGCTCAGTCTTTGCGGTCACTTTTTTCTTAATACTTTCATACCAAATTTTATCATGCTCAACTGAAAAAACTCTCCCGACCCTACTCTCAAGATACAACGTAGAATTTCCACATCCATATTCAAATATGGACATTTCTGACCCAAGTCTCTCCTCAAAAAAATCCAGAAATGGGTACGTCATCCAAATTTTAGGGGCAGCTCCTCTTCCTATAGATTTACGCCTTTTTATAGAGTCAAACCAGCCTTCATCATATAAATAGCCCTTAAACCTCAAATCAAACCATTTTTTAATAACACGAAACTCACCAAGTATATTTTTTAACATAAGCCACAACATCCCTTATTATCGATAAAAACAGTAATGTTGTTAATTTCATTACAAACATTTCTCTTGTTTTAGTAAAAAACACATCAAAAATAAAAGCTGCAAATATTTGCGCTACTAGAGTAGCAACTGCAGCGCCAAGCACACCAAACTTCACAATCAGTATGTAATTCAACAGTATATTAATTACTGCACCGGAAAGAGTTCTGTAGAAAGTATAGGAGTGAAGATTTTCAGCAACAAGCCATTTTCCACTTACCAAACCAAGACTAACAAAAACTCCCGTCCAGGCATGGACGGCAATAATCGCCACGGAGGCTTCATATTCACTCCCATATATAAAATGAATAATCTGCGCACCAAATAATAAAAAAATAAATGCTATACTAACTGACATATAAACCAAAAAATCCATAAGCCTTTGTATAGACTTGAGGTACTTTTCTTGGGTATTTTTATGATTCAAAATCATCGGAAAAAGAGAAGCTGTTATAGCGATTGGAACAAAATACCACGCCTCCGATAATCTGACTGCGACAGCATATGCGCCAACTGCCGATTCACCAACCATCCACATCAACATCACCTGGTCTATTCTCATGTACACAATCACCATCAATCCAGAGAATACAAGCGGCAATGATCGGCGCAAAAGAACATATGCCACCGTTTTATTAAAACCTATTTTCTTACCAGCAATATCCTTTCGGATGAAAAATACGCACCCAAGAAATATTAGCAACCATACTGAGTCCATGAAAAATGCAATCGCAAACCAATATAAATCTGCATCAATACTCAACAAATAAAGTTTAAACGATATTGAAAATATGCTTTGCAGAAAATATGCTATCGCCGAATATTTTGCCATCACTTTCGCTTGATAAAAATAGTCGATGACATACGCCGGGTTTAACAGGAGCGTGAGTGAATATACTTGGATAATTATTGCTATGTTATTTTTTTCAAAAATGCCTGCAAATATCCATATAAACAAGACGACTACTACAGACACTACAAACATCATGCTAAATGCTGTATAGAGAAGGATGCCATTCAACCTTTTATGCACCACTAGCTCCTTGACTAACACCACATCAAAGCCCAACATTGACACTGGAACAAGAAGGCCGACCAGACTAATCGCATAATTAAGAATGCCAAAGTCATCCGGCCCAAGATACCTTGCAATAAGAACATTTATAAAGAAAACAAAGATTAGCCTAGAAACTCGCTCAGACAGCATCCAAAGTGTATTGGCCTTATAATTCATCGACTTTATTTTATTATTAATGACATTAGGCATACTACTCAACTAATGATTATGACAAAAAGTAGATACTGTCCAAAAAACATGCATATCGCACATACGAAAGGATAAGCAACCTGGTAAAACACCGATAAATAAATATATATTTTGTAGTCTTAACGACCCTCCTAAACACATTTCCACTATATCTTTATATAGTTCCATAATATTATTCTTATTAAAAATTGCAGATAATAACTCAACTTAGAAAAAAGGCCATTGTTTAATGGAGGGCGCATCTTGTTTCTAGGTACTTCAAGTCTGTACTTTTGTGCTAATTCGGACTCGATCTGCAATAATTGATTGATATAGGGTTTGTAAATCGACTCTCTTATAACCCCGGCGCATCTCACAAGATAATACCCTAACCCACTATCCCAACGTCGATCTCCAAATCTCTTCAATCCATGAAAGTGATAAAAAATAAGATCATTGTTATTAACCATTAAATTTGCACCATTCAAACTTAGCTTGCTACCTCCAGCATTCCATGGTGCCAGGTTGACACCTTTATTCTGAATGATAACAAGGTTATCGAACAGTTTCGGCCATTCATCAAGGTATTTTTGATCGGCGAATCTATCTTCCTCCAAACTATCATAGCACCAGTCAATACACTGACCTTTCCATTTTTCGAGACATTTAATTCCTTGTTCATCACGACGAAAAGAAACAATGCCTACATTAAATCGACCATAACGCAAATTCTTTTTTTTCATTGAGTGAAAGCGATGTTCTACTACCGCTATAGAAGAATCAGAAATCTCTTTAAATAATTTATCTACACCAGAAAAAAAATAAAGGTCAGCATCAACATAGGAAATACGGTCAACTTGATTGAACTTATCAAAAATATATAAAGGCAATACAGGACTACAGGTAAAGTAATATTCAATTGTTGACCTTGTTTTTTTTATGTCCAGCAATTCCGGGTAAGCGGCTTCTATCTCAACCAGCTTTATCAAGATAATATTTTCAAGTTGCATCTTATTAAGTAATTCATACGTCACTTCATCAAGACATAAAACGTACAGGGTGAAGTCAATATTTTCCTTCATAGAATGGTATAATGCCAAGCCCCTTGATAGATAATTTATATTGAAATAGGTACAGAAATAATACATTTTATTCTCTGGCCCAATCATTCATAACATCACACACCAGATCTACCTGATCCATTTTCAATTGAGGATAAATAGGCAAACTCACAATTTCAGTAGTAATTGATTCAGTAACCCCTAAACCTCCAGCCCCTATACTTATTCTTTCACGATAAGCCGGCTGTTGATGTACTGGTAAAGGATAGTGGATGGCAGTACCTATACCTCGTTCCCTCATGTACGACATCAATTCCTCCCTGTTATGCACACGTATGACATATTGATGAAATACATGCTTCACATCACCCACAACAAATGGAAGGGAAAAACTATCCCTATTGAGACTGTTACTATAGTGATTCGCTATACTTATCCGATTTTCATTTTCTTTTTCAAGATACTTTAGCTTTACGCTTAAGATAGCCGCCTGCAGCTCATCAAGGCGTGTATTCATTCCGACCTCATAACTTATATATCTCTCTTTCCATCCGTACTCTCTAAGTTGCTTCGCTCTCTCAGCCAGATCGTCATCATTAGCAAGCAGAATCCCTCCATCTCCAAAGGCACCAAGATTTTTTGTTGGATAAAAACTAAAGGCTGAAAATTGACCATAACCACCAGCCTTAGACCCCTTGTACTCGGCTCCATGAGCCTGCGCACAGTCCTCTATAAGGTACAAGCCGTGCTCATTCGTTATTTTTTTTATTCTATCCATATCACATGGGTAGCCATATAAATGAACAGGGATAATCGCTTTTAATGTCACATTAGGATGGTCTTTTTTAAAACTCGCAACTGTCTCTTCAAGTTTATCAACATCCATCGTATATGTTGTCACATTCACATCAACTAACACTGGCAAAGCGCCAACCACGGATATGGCTGACACCGTCGCTACAGCAGTATGTGAAACCGTTATAACAGCGTCGCCTGGACCAATATTACAGACCTTTAGCGCCAGCACCAGTGCATCCGTTCCACTACCGACCCCGATACCGCGGCCGACTGAATGATACGATGCAAATGATTCCTCAAATTTTTTAACCTGATCTCCTAAAATATACCAGCCAGACTCCATTACATTTGAAATAGCAGAATCTATCTCATCTTTATATACTTGATATGTAGATCCCGGGTCACATTGAGGTACTTTAATTAGTGGCATATACTACTTATTCTCTATATAAAATTATCAAAATTTCTTCTGTAGAACTCAAGAGTGCTCTCAAGACCGCTTTGAATATCAATTTTAGGAATCCATCCCAATTCTTTTTTTATTAAAGAATACTCTGAATAATAATCACCAATATCTATCTTTTTTCTTTCTTCTGGGTAATCACGAAGAACGAAATCACCTCCCTTGTTAGCTGCAACAAGGGCATTTGCCAAGTCCTTCAGGTTAATAACTTCAGACCCGCCAAGGTTGTATGTTCTACCTACTGCCTCATCATGTGTTGCCGCTATTAAAAAAGCGGTAACAGCATCATCGATATAGGTAAAATCTCTGAGCTGCTCACCTCCCCACACCTCAAAATCTTTACCCTCAAGAATAAGTCTGATCCAAATGCCAATAAATGTTTGCCTGGCATCTTTTATTCTCATTCTTGGGCCATAGGTATTCGTCAATCGCAGTGAAGTGGACTTAATACCATATACGTTATTGTATACATGATGGTACCATTCACCTGCCATCTTATTGATACCATTAACATCAACTGGCCTCAAAAGATGTTCCTCATCAACTGGCAGATAATCAGGCTTTCCATAAAACTGTCTCGTACTCGCAAAAACGATCCTGATACCCGAGTTATTGTGGCGGCAAGCCTCTAATATGGATAATTGTGCCTTACAATTAATATCAAGGTCGGTATAAGGATCATGCATAGAGTCCATATGACTGGTTTGACCTGCAAGGTTAAAAAGATATTGATGATCTTTAACCAGATATTTCATACTATGCTCATCTCTTACATCAGAGATATTTACTTTTACGTTATTTTGAATCTCTTTAACATTAAACAAATTTCCGCCGTACTCAGGGATCAGACTATCTACTATAGTAACTTCTGCTCCCAGGTCTACTAGGGCCATTGCAAGATTAGAGCCTATAAAGCCAAGGCCTCCGGTTATTAATACCGACTTACCTTCAAATTTTCGATGAAAATCAAGGTTCATTTTTTTTCGCCAATATAATGTTATCGAGGTACAAATCACCATTTTTTGGGAATATTGCGTATAACAACGTTCCTATCAAATTAGATGGGAATATGAATAAAAATGTAAAAAAAACATTAATGAAGCGCGACTTCGTAAATAAAACCTTGTATATATATGCATTCGCAAGTTGAAATAAAACTCGTAAATCCGCATTTATTTTACGCTCGCACACAACATCAAAATGGTTCTTTTCAATAAGATACTTAAGCCCAAATGAACTATATCTCGCATAATCATTCGGCTGCTCATGTTCATCCCAAACGAATGGGACAGTCAACAACACACGTCCATCTTTCTTTAGCACTCTTGCAACTTCTGATAGAAATTTATTTGGCTCAAAAACATGCTCCAACACCTGGTTGCAAACTATAGAATCAAAAGTACCATCTTCAAAAGGAAATACATTTCCATCATAAAAATAGTCTGCAGATTTTCTCTTCCTATTCTCAGGAGTGTCTATCTCAAGCCCAATATACTCGTCAGATTTAAAGAATGACTTGTACGGCTTATTTCCACAACCTATATCAAGAGTTTTACCTACAATATTCATTCCTAGACTTTTAATACCTTCTGATAGCCCTCTTCTAGCAAAGAAAAAAGGATTAATGAAAAGCCCGATAATACCAGGGTGCATCATCTGCCTATTAATATACCTACCAAGCATGTTAATCAATCCTTTCAAAAATAAGCCCCTTATATAAAGAGTCGACATTCGCTTTTTCGCTATTATTATATTCCACTAGAAGCTCATACCCCATTTTTGCCATATTACCTTTAAAAATTTCCATACTTAAAAACCAGGCAGGATAACTTGCTTTATAGATTTGTCTGGGCACATGCTGAACGGTAAGTCTATCGCACCCAGAAGATATAAATGGCGTACGGTCTATATAAATTATCTTCGGAGACAACTCGGCTAATGCTACCAATAACTGATAAGGTGATTCGATATACTGTAGAACACTTGAAAGGACAACTATATCAATACATGCATTATTTTTTATCTCTTCAATTGATCCATAAAATTCAAGACACTCATCCATAAACTCCTTTTTACCAATTTCAACAAATTCTCTCTGCTCTACAATCATCCATTTATAGGGAGTTAATTTTGCAATAAGTTGCCGATTTTGGAGATAACTACTCCCAAGAGAACCACCAAAATCTAGGACATTGAAAGTACCTTCTGGCTTTCGTGCCAAACAACAGGCCGTTACCAATGACCAATTATACTCAATAACATCATAAACGACTGAATCGCGTTCAAATGCCGCCTCTCCATTTTTAACTTTGGTAGCAGATTTATACACTTTATTGATAATTTCACTTTTATCATAACCAGTCGCATCAGCCTGCGCTTGCTCCCAGGAAAAATAGTTCCCCGTATAATAATTAACAGATCCAGCTAGCCTATTTATCCAGGCTAACACAATAGGAGGAATAAATTGTTTGATAAATGACACCATAACTACCGTCTAAGTTATTTTTTCTGCAAACAGCTATCTTTACTATATTCTTATTATTTTATACTAAATAACACAAATTTATGTTTATAGGTTTACTTGCTTAAGCCATATACTCATAATACTTATATTTACGAGGTTTAGCATGAAAATAGTAATATTGTGCAAACAACGGCCAATGGGTAGAGATCTTCTTACTCGTCCATATGGACGTTTTTTTTATCTAGCACAATATCTCGCTAAAAAGGGGCATGACGTCAATATCATGCTTTTAAACTACAAGAATGAAAAGCAACAGTCTATAGTATTAGCTGATATCAAATGGACTTCAATTTCAATATACAATAGTTTCGGCCTTGCTTATTACCGAGAAATCAATCGACTTGTTAAAACTCTTCAGCCGGATTGGATAATTGGGTTCTCGGATACTTACTACGGTATATTAGCGAATTGGCTAGGAAAAAAATATAATATTCCCTCGTTAATTGATGCTTATGACAACTATGAAAGCTATATTCCGTGGTTAAAACCACTTCATTTCATGTGGCGACGCGCGCTTGCCAACGCTGATATCTTAACTGCAGCTGGCCCTAACCTCGCGGAGCTAATAGGACAGTATAATACTAAAAAACATGCCCATATTATTCAAATGGCTCCTGACCCACACTTTTACAATCAGTTAAACAAACAAGAATGTAGAGCCAAATTCGACCTGCCTGCCAATAAACTCTTGGTTGGATATAGTGGAGCAATAAATCGCAATCGAGGTATCAAACAACTCTTTGATGCAATAAAAATCCTCAAAAGTAAGCACACTGATATAGAACTGGTCCTTTCCGGACGTCTGGATCCAATGATCACACTTCCTCCTAACGTAATCTGGCTTGGGTATCTTAATGATGAAGACATTCCTTGCTTACTCAAAAGTATGGACACCATTGTCGCTATCAACATGGATTCAAAGTTTGGAAATTACAGTTACCCGATCAAACTTTACGAAGCGATGATAAATAATATACCTGTTGTATCAACATCTACCCCTGCTACACAGTGGATTCTATCTGACCATCCCGAGCAGCTGGCTCCACTCAATAATCCACTTGCACTGTCAAAAACTATAGAAACAGCGCTATCAAAAAATAGTATTAACTATAAAAACATTAGTAGCTGGAGCTCTGTTGCAGATAAATTTGAGAAATTACTTATGAATTAGAGAAATAATACAACCCGAAAGTGGTGTGACTCTTTTGATTGAATATTATTATTCGCTAATAAATTATTTTAAGGCATTGAATGGAGGTACATTTCAGTTTAAGAAGTGGGATACTTGATGCTTGATAGACAACCCGCTTTATTTACGTGCAATAAATACCATCTGATGGCAATGATAAGGGTCAATTTTCTCTAGCATTGGCTGAATGGCATTTGGGAATGGATATACACCAAAACCATATCCTTTCACATCTTCAAAACCAAGCATCTTTAAGTAGGACTCCAGTACACGGTAACTAAAAACGACAAGGTGCCGATGGACAGGCGTATCGGCTTCCGGATCTGGCTTCAGGCTCTCATCACTGACCTTAAACAGTTCTTCACCCTTTAATAATTGCTCCGAATCCGGATGTGGGCCAGAAGAAGGCATCTTGCCCAGTAAAATCAATGCTGCTGTAAAATAAGTACTAATATTCGGCGTTAATATAATCAGGCTACCGTCCTTGTCCAACACCCGATAACATTCCTTTAGATAATGACAAGGATTTAAGAGGTGTTCCAATACGGACAAGCCAAAAACACATCTGAATTTATTGTCAGAAAATGGTAACTTCTTATTTAAGTCACCTTGTATAACATTCAAATTTGCATTCCGTGCTTCAAGCACATGTGATTCGCTCCATTCAATGCCATAATAAGATTCTAATTCAATTGACATCATCTCACTTAAAACACTAAATTTATCTCCATTATATGCCCCACAATCCAAGCATTTACCACCGTCTCTCAACGTATAAACTATCTCATTATGGGCCAGTGAATATGCTTTTTGCATTGTTCTTTGATATAGTCTTTTAAAATAGCCTTGAAACATCTTCAATACATCCTTTTACCTCATAGAAACGCGCATATATGAAAGGTTATTCTACATCTTTTTGCAGGACCGGATCTCAATTTAATAGCAAGGCCATACATCTTAAAACAAGACCTAAATCTAGCTAAATAATAGGCCTTTCAAATATATTTTTCTGTATGTGACCTTCCCAACATCCAGGAAAGATATAATAACAGAACATAAATTGATTCTTATTCCCGGGTAATCCTCCCATTAATAATAGTTCCCATAACTAGGGTTCATGCTGCTATTGTTAACTTCTGAGAGGGAGTCATTCCTCCAAGGGCCATATTAGTCCGTTCATGGTTATAATACCATAGCCACTGGGTTGCGGTTTCTTGAGCATGAGCAATACTCTCAAACAGATGCTGATCTAGCCATTCATGTCTGACGGTTCGGTTGAAGCATTCGACATAGGCATTCTGCTGAGGTTTGCCTAGCTGAATATATTGTAAATTAATCTTCTTCTTGTCCGCCCAATCCATCAGTTGTTGGCTGATATATTCCGGACCATTATCGCAACGAAGATTATTCGGCTTGCCTCGCCATTCAATGATACGTTCCAGTGAGCGAATGACGCGTGGCGCAAGTAACGACAGGTCAACTTCAATACCCAGACCCTCACAATTGTAATCATCAATGACATTAAAAGTGCAAAAGCTCCTGCCATCTTTGAGCCGGTCATGCATAAAATCCATTGACCGGGTGACATTAACCTGGCGTGGGACAGCCAGTTCATCGGGCTTGTCACGCTTCAGTCTTCGCTTGGGTTTGATCCTTAGATTTAGCTCCAACTCCCTGTAAATACGGTATACGCACTTGTGGTTGTACGGATAGCCTTTCACATTGCGCAGGTACAAAAAGCATAGCCCAAAGCCCCATGTGCAATTGGTATAGGTCAGTCGCAGTAGCCAGTCTGCTATCAGCGCATTGTCTCCCAAAGTCTTGGCTTGATAGCGGTAACAGGTCTCGCTGATCCCAAATGACTGACAGGCTAGCCATATTGAAAGGCCTTTTTCTTTAACCGATCGTTGTGCCATCTCTTTGCGTTGAGATGACTTTACCACTTTTTTTCGAGCGCCTCCTAAACAATCTCAGCCTTAAGCTTTTCTTCCGCATACATCTTCTTCAGTCGCCGGTTTTCGTCTTCCAGTTCCTTCATGCGCTTCATTATTGACACATCCATACCACCGTATTTTGATCGCCAATTGTAGAAGATCGCATCACTCATACCGTGCTTTCTACACAATTCTGCTACCGGAATACCAGATTCAACTTCTTTCAAGATGTTAATAATCTAACTTTCTGTAAATCTGGACTTTTTCATTGTGGATTCTCCTTGTATCATTTTATTGGAAAATCCTAGTTTTGAGCACCTTTATTTTCCGGAGAGATTGCCCACGAATAAAGCTACTACACTTTCATCGATATTGAAGGGTGTTCATAACCAGAAGTTAACTACTTATATCTAGAAAACAGGAAGAAAATTGCTATTGCTAGAAATATATCTAGTAGAACAATCCAGAAAGAAACTAATTACCACAACCGCAAAAAACAAAAACTATTTATTTAACAATTTGAGATTAGAAACCCCTCTCATCCTGACTCTGATTAGTAAAATTCTACAAATATCATAGGTAGAGAATTTGCAATGGCAACACTAAGTCCATGATAATATTTATATTATTTAAGTATAGTATATTAATTTTTAGACCGACCTAAGAAACTTAAGTCACAATTCTTTAAAAAAACTCTTTTCATACAAAAAATTTTCTAAAAAACTTATGATTTACATATATTTAACTAATAAATGACTCTACTCTAAACTCAGAATTCCCACTGCATTTTTCAAATAACACAAAATGCACTGTTTATTTGTTACTTCAAAAGAGAATAATTATCTATAATTTGAGGTTGGTAGTATTTTTTCCTTTTTTATTCATGCTCATATAAGAAATATAGCTCTTGACCCGATAAAGTATAAATCGCATTATGGGTTTAAGATTATCTAAATATAGTCGATATATTAAATAGGTTAATTATTAATGGGCTAGGATACTAGTTAATGTAAAATCAAAATTGTAGGGATGTTGACATCAAAATCCTGGGCTATCTGATCATTAAAAAAATAAATATTCCCATGCTACAATTTAAAACCTCACCTAACCATACTGAAAATACTGAAATACATTGTTTTTTTACTTATTATTTAGATATATTTAAACTTTAAACAATTTTTAGGATAACAGCATTTAAGGTCAACACGGATTAACTAAATATTATATGATATGGCCACTACCAACCCAAAAATACAACTAAGCGGTCTCGCCAGAAGACTCGTACACGATGGTCTCCTCGAAGAAGGCGTCGCCGAAACTGCGCTCAGGGATGCACGTAAACAAAAAATCACCCTGGTGACCCACCTCGTCGATAAGAAAATCCTGAACGGTAAACAAATTGCCAATGCTGCCTCACAAGAATTTGGGGTGCCCTTATTTGATATCAACAGCCTTGACCTGGATACGATTTCTAACTGCGTCAAGATGGTAGATGAAAAACTCATCCGCAAGCATGGCGCCTTACCCCTTATTCGTCGTGGAAACCGTCTGTTTGTTGCTATTTCCGATCCCACAAACCTATCTGCTTTAGACGAAATCAAGTTTAATACCGGTATAAATACCGATGCGGTGCTGGTCGAAGAAGAACAGATCAGAAAAGTTCTCGACAAGGCACTCGAAGCAAATGAAGCCCCGATGGAAGGCCTGTTGGACGAGGATCTGGATAATCTCACCATCGAAGGTGGCGACGATACTGGACATAAGGATGACGATGCCGATGCCGATATCGATGACACGCCAGTCGTCCGCTTCGTTAACAAGGTATTACTGGACGCGATCAATAAAGGCGCATCGGATATCCATTTTGAAGCCTATGAAAAGACCTACCGAGTACGCTTCAGGCAGGATGGCATGTTGCACGAGATTGCTGCCCCTCCAATCAATCTGGCATCACGTGTTACCGCACGTATCAAGGTCATGGCTCGCATGGACATTGCAGAGCGCCGTGTACCGCAGGATGGTCGTATCAAGATGAATATATCCAAGACACGGGCGATCGATTTTCGTGTCAATACCTGCCCGACCTTGTTCGGTGAAAAGATTGTTATGCGTATCCTGGATTCGAGTGCTGCGAATCTGAATATTGATATCCTTGGCTATGAGGAGCATCAGAAAAAACTATTTCTCGATGCCATAAACAAACCCTGGGGACTGGTCTTGGTGACGGGACCAACCGGTAGTGGTAAAACGGTATCATTGTATACTGCACTGAATATTCTCAACACACCGGACAAAAATATCTCGACGGCAGAAGACCCGGTTGAAATCAACCTGCCTGGTATCAACCAGGTACACATGAACCTCAAAACCGGCATGACCTTCTCTGTTGCCCTACGTGCCTTCCTGCGTCAGGATCCGGATATTATCATGGTTGGTGAGATTCGAGACCTTGAGACGGCTGAAATCGCCATCAAGGCCGCGCAAACGGGTCACTTGGTGCTATCCACCTTGCATACTAATGACGCACCGCAGACGCTGACTCGCCTGGTCAATATGGGTATTCCACCGTTCAATATTGCCTCCTCGGTCAGCCTGATAATCGCTCAGCGACTCGGTCGACGTCTGTGTACTCATTGTAAAAAAGAAGAAAACATTCCAGACGAGGCACTATTAAAGGAAGGTTTTACCCAGGAGGAACTGCCAGATCTGAAAATCTTTGGCCCGGTCGGTTGTGATCAATGCACCAATGGCTATAAAGGCCGCGTCGGTATCTATCAGGTGATGCCGGTCTCGGAAGAATCCGGTCGAATTATTATGGCGGGTGGCAACTCATTGGAAATTGCTGACCAGGCAAGAAAAGAAGGCCATAACGACCTTCGTCGATCTGGATTAAATAAAGTGAAAGAAGGTCTGACAAGTCTCGAAGAAATCAACCGGATTACAAAGGACTAAGCAATGGCGGAAAAAGCACTCAAGCAAAGTATTTTTATCTGGGAAGGCTCGGATAAGCGCGGCGTTAAGGTCAAAGGCGAAAGCCCGGGAAATAACCCCGCCATGATCAAGGCCGAGCTGAGAAGACGTGGCATTGTCCCGAAAAAAGTACGAAAAAAATCAACTTTATTCAGCGCCAACAAAGGCAAGAAAATAACGCCCAAGGATATCGCCATATTCAGTCGTCAATTGGCCACCATGATGTCTTCCGGTGTGCCCCTGGTGCAATCATTCGAGATCATTGGTCGTGGGCATGATAATCCGCGTATGCAGGAATTACTGATGACCATCAAGAACGATGTCGAATCCGGTAATCCGCTGGCAGAATCCCTGGCCAAACACCCCTTGCAATTTGACGATCTGTTTTGCAATCTGGTACGTGCTGGTGAACATGCCGGTATCCTTGAGGCGTTACTACACAAGATAGCCACCTATAAGGAAAAAACAGAAGCGATCAAGGCCAAGATCAAAAAGGCCCTGTTTTATCCTACAGCGGTTATCGTTGTAGCAGCAATCGTGACGGCTATCCTGCTGATTTTCGTAGTACCCCAATTTGAAGAACTCTTCAGTGGCTTTGGTGCAACCTTGCCTGCGTTTACGCAAATGGTCATAAACCTGTCACGCTTCATGCAGGATTGGTGGTTTGTTGTTCTCATTGGCATCATTGGTATTATTTACGCGTTTATCCAGGCCAAAAGGCGCTCCGTCAAATTCGGGCATTTCCTGGATAAAACCGCACTGAAGATGCCTATCGTTGGGGTTATCCTCAATAAGGCCGCCATTGCCCGTTTTTCAAGAACTTTATCCACGATGTTTGCAGCGGGTGTCCCCCTGGTAGAAGCAATGGACTCTGTCGCAGGCGCCACCGGTAATATCGTCTATTCGGATGCGATCCTGCGTATCCGCGACGAAGTATCAACTGGCCGACAATTAAACCTGGCCATGAAAGACGCTAACCTGTTTCCGTCCATGGTCGTACAGATGGTGGCGATTGGCGAGGAGTCTGGTGCACTGGATGATATGCTGGGCAAAGTAGCCGATTTCTATGAAGACGAGGTCGATAACGCGGTCGATTCATTAAGCAGCCTGCTGGAACCCTTAATTATGGCCGTCCTGGGTGTTCTGGTCGGTGGTCTGGTTATCGCGATGTACCTGCCTATTTTCAAACTCGGTGCGGTTGTCTAGCATACTGGCCAAGAAGGGATGCCCTGAGGGGCATCCCGCCTTATACCTCCTGATCTGAATGCTCATTTTTCAATATCTCAGCAGTTCTCCTGTTGCCTTTATTAGCATTAGCCTGATATTAGGTCTGATTGTCGGCAGTTTCCTAAACGTGGTGATCTATCGTCTGCCGGTCATGCTGCAACGTGAATGGCGCAGTCAGTGTGAGGAATACCTGCAACCCGAATCCGAAACCGGGGAGCCACAGAAAAAAGATGAAAAGCAGGAACGCTTTAACCTGTCCACACCAGCTTCAACCTGCCCCCATTGCCAGCACAAGATCAAACCCTGGGAAAACATCCCGGTTGTCAGTTACCTGTTCCTGCTGGGTCGTTGTTCACAATGCAAGGCCCGAATATCACTTCGCTACCCCATCATTGAATTAATATGCGGTTTGATGACCGCTTTCATTGCCTGGCATTTTGGCTTTGGTTGGCAAGCATTGGCCGCGATGGTATTAACCTGGACACTGATCAGCTTGACTATGATCGACTATGATACCCAGCTACTGCCCGACAATATCACCCTGCCGGTACTCTGGCTGGGCATTTTGATCAACATTAACGGCACCTTCACCAGTCTGGAAAGCAGTGTCATCGGTGCTGCGGCGGGTTACCTGTCATTATGGAGCATCTACCAGATCCATCATGCCCTGACTGGCAAGGAAGGGATGGGCTTTGGTGATTTTAAACTGCTGGCGCTACTGGGTGCCTGGCTGGGCTGGCAGTCTTTACTCATGATCGTCCTGTTGTCGTCACTGGTTGGCGCTGTGGTCGGTATCAGTCTGATCCTGGTCATGGGCAGGGATCGTCAATTGCCCATCCCGTTTGGCCCTTATCTCGCTGCTGCAGGCTGGATCAGTCTGATCTGGGGTCAGGATATCATCCTGTCTTATATGAACATCTCCGGTCTTAGTCACTAACCAGCACTGTTCAAAGCGCAATATCATACTATGCTAATAATTGGACTCACAGGCGGAATCGGTAGCGGCAAATCCACTACGACTGATCTTTTCAAAGCGCTTCACGTACCGGTCATTGACGCGGATGCCATTTCACATCAACTCGTCGAGCCAGGCCAGCCACTGCTGGAGTCATTGTTTAACATGTTTGGCAATGACCTGAGACTGGCCGATGGTGCACTGGATCGAGCCACGTTAAGGCGTC
>Ga0209633_10001215_pt1 | contig 27367 bp, 27 predicted proteins | sample Cruoilmetagenom1_FD_187290 | JGI IMG/M metagenome (GOLD analysis project Ga0209633, IMG submission 187290) | Oil polluted marine microbial communities from Coal Oil Point, Santa Barbara, California, USA - Sample 1 (SPAdes) (version 2) | ecosystem: Environmental > Aquatic > Marine > Oil seeps ...
TGACATTCAGCTGCTGAACATGTAGTTCAGGTTCTGAACATGAATTTAATATACTGTCCTAGGCAGTGTTCCATCTCGAGTTGGTGAGTTTTCACCCGCTCTGCGGTAGCCGTTTATAATCGTGATGAATACAGAAAGGCGGGTAGTGCGTTAGGCTTCGAACCTGGGGGGTGCAGATTCGATTCCGTGCCGGTGGCTCCAATAACGACTCTAACCGATTGAATTTGTTCCGAAACGGGAATCCCCATTTCGTGCGAAAAACGAATGCTGACCTTGAAAAAGACGTGCAGTCGGTCCCTTACTTGTGAATAATGTAAGCGGAAATGAAAAAAAGCGGGCGGCGTTCCAGTTTGAGGAGGAAGATCAGTGAAAAAATCGACAAACATTTTCATGTTCTGGCAGTTAAAGAAAAGGCTGTCCCAGATTACCAGCGGCGTTGCAATCGATGCGGGTTCTTCCGACATGGTGACGACGAATTTTTTCCGCACAGACGTATATTACCGGCTTGATATGCAGAAGGACCGGTTAGAAATTGGCCTGAAGCAGTCTGGTCTACGATCAGGATCTTATGGGTTGATTGCTGACATAGCAGACCTAAGTCCGCTGCCTGATAACTGCGCTGATGTTGTTGTTTGTACGAATGTTTTATTTTGGGTTGAGGAAATAAATCAGCGGCTTGATGCCATTGCCGGACTTGCCCGGATTAGTCGTGGTGAGTTGATTCTAACACTGCGCATGGACAAAGATTTTGACGCATCACCTGATGTCATTGCTGATCGATTTTCAGATGTAAAAGTGGTATACTATCGTCATGGATTTATACGCAGATATGATGCACTACTTCACACCGCAAACCATTTCTTAGGCGGTTGGGTGCGCAACTTAGCAGGAGTTTTGCGTCTAGCTGAAATAGCCAACCTTGCAGAGTATCTAACCGTAAACCGTCGCAAAGGCTGTCAGCGAGTTTTGGTTGTTGCCAAAGACAAGATCAGTGCCGGCACCAGTGGATCGATTAATCTGAGTACACTGAAAGAGGCATCGCCGGGAGTTTATGATTTAGCTGGGCGTGAGTTGCCGACAGGTGTTGTCCGCGCTGATCTTAAGTGAGGAGAGAGCGGTGACGGAAGGTAGAGGCATTTTACAGCTGCAGCCTTGCCCGACTGTTAGAAAAATTTATTTAGATTTCGCTTCAGGAGAACGTGCGTCAGACAAGATAAGTCGTGATATGGCGGGGAAAGGGTCCGCCATCACGAACAAGTCGGAACATCAGTTCCGGTGCAATGGCGCTTATTCCTGTGAGCACTGATGATTCTGGCATATTTTTTACGTGTGAGCCAGTGTTAAAAAGAAAGAAATTTCAAACTGACGCACTACCGAAAGGCGGGACAGTTTGCGAAAGATCTGTGTAGTTGTAAAGGTCGGGCCGTCCTATGCTCGTATCAAGACGGCTTTACGGGCGATTGATGAGCATCCTGACCTCGAATTACAGCTTGTTATGGCAGCCTCAGCGCTTTTGGAACACTCAGAAGGTACTATCGGGGCAGTGGTCACTGGCTAGTTAATTACAACGGCCCGCGCCCGAATTCTTCCCTTGGGCAGGACAAGACACAATGCGGGCTTATGCTGTGCAATTGGAGAAGTAAAATTGGCAGTGTAAGAGCAAACATGATCCAGTTAACAAGCTGCCATGGCTGTCCACTGATCGGGGGCCACTTCTGTAGGCAGTCTGTGAGGCAGGCTAGTTATTTTGTTTGTTTACTTCGTTGGCTGTGGTTTCAATTCCACCCTCATTCAAAATTCACTATTGTTTGCATTTACTAGCACTTTGACATATGCGCGACAGAGTGTTGATGGGCATATAGAAAATAGACAGGTTTTTTGACTTTGTATGTAATCATTCAAGCGCGTATGAGCTCGAGACGTTTGCCTGGTAAAGTCCTGATGAAATTGGGGGGGCGCGAACTTCTTGGCTGGGTAATAGACCGAGTCAGGATGGTGTCGGATCTGAGTGTTGTTGTCGCAACCTCGGTCGAGGAAAGTGACAATGCAATAAAGGTGTTTTGTGAAAGAGAGGGGGTGCAGTGCTACCGTGGCCCGCTTGATAATGTTGCAAAGCGTTTTGCCATGGTGATTGAAGGAGAGGGGTGCGAGGCTTTTGTTCGAATTTGTGCTGATAGTCCATTGATTGATCCAAAGCTTATTGATATGGCCGTCAGTCTGTATAAAATAGCACGGTGTGATCTGGTAACAAATGTATTGTCCCGCAGTTTTCCAAAGGGGCAGTCGATAGAGGTTGTGAAAGCGGATACATTTATGGATGCGCTTGGGCATATGCATACTGAGGATCACTATGAACATGTGACCAGTTATTTTTATAAAAATCATCAGCGATATAGCATCGTCAGTTTTTCCAGTGGATTTGATGCGGCTACCGTCAATCTATGTGTGGATACCAAGGAGGATCTGCGAGTGATCCAGCAGATTGTACTGTCTGGTGAAGGGAGCTTAGGTGGATGGCAATCGCTTGTAGGCAGGTTGGATTTGAATAAAAAATGTTAAATGCAGCCATAATTGGCCTTGGGGTTGGCGAGCGACATATAGAGGGCTATGAAGCGACCGGGCGCTGCAAGGTCACGGCGCTGTGTGATATCGACAAGGATAAACTCGCCGAAGTGAGTGCCCGCAATCCAGGGCGGCACCTGACCAACTCGCCTGATGATATTTTGCAAGATACATCTATTGATGTGGTTTCAATAGCTTCATATGACAATGATCACCATACTCAGATAATGATGGCTATTGATAACAAGAAGCATATTTTTGTAGAAAAGCCTTTATGTCTTCACGACTCCGAGTTCAATGATATTGCCCGCAAGCTAAAGGAAAACCCTGACATTAAACTGTCATCTAACCTAATTCTTCGGCGGACGCATCGTTTTTTGGCTTTGAAAAAACGCATTGATCAAGGAGAGTTCGGATCCATTTATTATATGGAAGGGGATTATAATTATGGCCGTTTGCACAAAATCACAGAAGGCTGGCGTGGTCAAATTCCTTTCTATTCTGTTGTGCATGGAGGTGCTATTCATCTCATCGATTTGATCTTGTGGTTAAGAGGTGGGCGGGTTCGAGAAGTCTCCGCATTCGGCAATCAGATTGCTACTAAAGATACGGATTTCCATTTTAATGACTTTGTAGCTGCGTTGCTGCGTTTTGAGGATGGTAGTATAGCTAAGATCACGGCAAATTTTGGTTGCGTTTTTCCACATTATCATAATCTGTCTATTTATGGACGTAAGTGCAGCTTTGTTCATGGGGCTCATGGTGCAAATTACTATCACACGCGTGATCCAAAGGTTGCGCCAGAGGGCATTGATGATATATACCCTGGGACGCAGAAGGGCGATGTGATCCCGTCTTTTGTTGCCCATATTCTTGATGGTAGCAAACCGGAAGTTGATTCTGCGGATGTGTTGGAGGCTATGGCCGTCTCCCTTGCGATAGAAAATTCGATAAAAACTGGCGGGACAGTATCTGTAGAATACGCTGGGACTGTCTGCCGGTGACAGGAGTGAATGAATAATCAATGGCTATGACAATTCCATTTGGCGCGCCAATTATTGAAGAAGATGAGCGGGCAGCCGTAGCAGATGTGCTTGCAGGGCCTATTCTCGTTCATGGTCCACGCGCTACTCAGTTTGAAGATGATTTTGCGGCATTTACAAAGGCGCCCCACGCCATCAGTGTCTCATCCTGCACAGCAGGAATGCACCTGACCTATTTCGCTCTTGGACTGGGGGCAGGTGACGAGGTGATCGTGCCTGCGCAGACTCATATAGCGACAGCCCACGCAGTGGAGCTGACCGGGGCAAAACCGGTTTTCGTGGATGCCGACGCGGTCTCGGGCAATATAGATCTGGATGCAATTGAAGCCATGGTCACACCCAATACAAAGGCGATCGCCATTGTTCATTTTCTGGGTGTGCCGGTCGATATGGCCAGAATCAACAAGATTGCGAAGCGCTATGGACTGTTTGTACTGGAGGACTGCGCCCTGTCACCCGGTGCAACAGTGGACGGTGTCCATACCGGGTTGCAGGGCGATGTCGGGGTCTTTTCATTTTACCCGGTCAAGCATATGACGACGGCTGAGGGTGGCATGGTCATTACCAAAGACAAGGTCCTTGCCGACAAGTTGCGGCTGATCAAGGCCTTTGGCGTTGATCGCACTCATGGAGAGCGCAAGCAGCCAGGTGTCTACGATACTGTGGCGCTCGGATTCAACTACCGCATGAGTGAATTGCATGCCGCTATTGGCGTAGAGCAGATCAAGAAGCTTCAGGGGTTCATTGATACGAGGGCCGAGAACTTCGGCGTTCTGTCAAAAGAGCTTTCCTCGATCGATGGTCTGAGTGTTCTTCCTGCAAGTGATGGTCGATTGCAGGCGTCACACTATTGTTTGTCTGTTATTTTGCAAGATGAGCTCATTTCCCAGCGGGCCCGGATTATGGATCAGCTTAAGGAGCGGGGTATCGGAAGTAGTATTTACTACCCTCAGCCCGTTCCACGCATGACCTATTACAAGAATAAATACGACTATGACGCTGACGCGTACCCGAATGCGGTTCGCATCAGTGATCACAGTATCGCCCTGCCAGTTGGGCCACATCTGGATACCGGACATATGCAAACCATAGCAGAAAATCTTCGCGACATTATTACTGGGATCTCTTCATGACAATCACATCAGTTAAAAATCGCCGTATCTCCTTGATAGGTGGTGCTGGTTTCATCGGTCATAATCTGGCGCTCCACCTTCACAAGCTGGGAGCGCAAGTGACTGTGATTGACGGCCTGGAGGTCAATAACCTCTTGTCTTTGCACGCCAACGCAGATGAAGTGCCTCACCCGGAATTGTCTCTGGTTGTTGTGAATGAACGCTTGCAGATGTTGCGCGATGCCGGTATTCAGCTGATTGCGCAAGATGCGCGCGATTATCATGCTCTTTCCCATATTCTTTCGGGTGTCAAACCTGAAATCATTGTTCACCTGGCGGCTGTGTCTCACGCCAACCGGTCAAACAAAAATCCCTATTCGACCTTTGATCACAGTCTGCGGACGTTGGAAAATGCGCTTGATTGCGCGCGTGGCCGTGTGGATCATTTTATCTATCTGTCCTCAAGTCTAGTCTATGGCCATTTTAAAGACGGGCACGTGGATGAAACATCCCACTGCGAACCGCTTGGAATATATGGAGCCCTGAAATTCAGTGGGGAAAAGCTGGTCATTGGGTACAATCAGGTGTTCGACCTACCCTACACCATTATCCGGCCCTCGGCCCTGTATGGAGAGCGTTGCGTGTCGCGTCGGGTGGGTCAGATTTTTATCGAAAATGCCTTGTTCGGCAGGGATATATCGATCAATGGCGACGGCTCAGAAGCGCTGGACTTCACCTATATCGAGGACTTCATCGACGGTCTGACCAGGGTCATGGAGAATGATCGCTCGAAGAATGAAATCTTCAATCTGACCTATGGGGCTGCCCAGTCCATCGGCAGTATGGTTGATATATTGAAAGAGGATTTTCCCGACGTTCAGGTCCATATGAAACCAAAGGACGACCTCATGCCCGACCGCGGTACCTTGTCGGTGGACAAGGCGGGCGAGCTGGTTGGATACAAGCCGCAATGGTCACTGAAAGAGGGCTATCCACGCTATATCGCCTGGTACAAGGACCTGTTTGAGCGTCACCCTGAACTCAGAAAATAAACGAGCAATGAAACCGGCGATAAAAGGGAATGGATCAGATGCTGGTAGAAGATAGCTGGTTGGCTGGTTTTTTAGGATATCCGGCATTCCACCTGCCAATCGACGATGTGCATGCATTTAAATTACGTCAACTTCCCCAGGGTCGGGCTTTCATCGACGTCAAGATTCCGGTTGATGAGATCGCTCTGTTGGAGCACGTACAGGCGCTGGGGTTTCGCCTGATTGATACTAATATACAGTTTTTTCGTCCTGCCGAGCCATTCAAGCGGGGGATCGGGGCCATCCGGTTTGCTGTACCCGAAGACGAGCCAGCAGTTCGCAAAATAGCAGCAGAAATCTTCGTTTATGACCGCTTCCATGCCGACCCCAATATTCCGGACGGCAGATCCGCGATCATCAAGGCGAACTGGGCGGGGAATTTCTTTCACGCTCAACGTGGTGACTGGATGGTGGTGGCCGAACGCAAAGGTCGCGTTGTAGGGTTCAATCAGATTCTCAAGCGCGACGAGGAAACCGTGGTCATTGATTTGATTGGCGTTGATAAAAACAGCCAGAGACGCGGTTTGGCCGCGAGCATGATGGCGTTTTCCGCAACGGCTTGTCTGGATCATCCGACAAACATGATCGTTGGGACACAAATCGCTAATATTGCCTCTCTTGCCGTTTACGAACGACTGGGCTTCACGGTTTCTTCAGCAACTTATGTACTCCATCTACACAGTGGTTTAAGCGAATGAAAATAGGAAAACTCGATACAGATGAAAAAGTCTTCATCATTGCTGAGGTCGGCAATAATCATGAAGGCGATTTCGCACGGGCGCAGGAAATGGTTGGTTTGGCGGTGCAAGCAGGTGTTGATGCGGTCAAGTTCCAGACCATAAACCCCGAACTGTTTGTCAGGCCGCAGGATACCGATCGGTTGGCCCAGATGAAGCGTTTTGCCTTCACCACCAGTCAATTCGAGCAGCTTGCCCGCCAGGCGGAAGATGCTGGGGTGCTGTTTTTTTCCACCCCGTTTGATCAGCAAAGTGCTGAGTTTCTTGATCAAATCCAGCCGGTCTTCAAGATCGCCTCGGGCGATAATACGTTCTATCCACTGATCGAAAAAGTGGCTGGTTTTGGCAAACCCATGATCATTTCGAGTGGTCTGGCGGACATTGCTGTTATGAGACAGACACACGATAAAGTCATGGCCTGCTGGGCCGCGCGAAATGTTGAACCGGGATTGGCTATTTTGCATTGTGTGGCCAGTTATCCGGTGCCTGATGCAGAGGCTAACCTTGCGACCATCGTAGAATTGAACAAGGTCTTTCCCTCCGCCACGATTGGCTATTCTGATCATACCCTGGGAACAAGGGCCTGTGTCCTTGCCGTTGCAGCCGGCGCGCGCATCCTTGAAAAACATTTCACCTATGACAAGACCCGCGAAGAGTTTCGAGATCATCTTTTGTCGGCTGACCTCCAGGACATGCGTGAAATCGTTGATCGTGTACGGGAAGCGGAACAAATCATGGGCTCGGCGGTGAAACACGTCCAGTCATGCGAAGCGCCTTTGCAGCTTGCCATTCGACGATCCATTACGGCCCGGACCGACTTGAAAAAAGGTCAGGTCCTATGTGCTAAGGACATCACTTGGATGCGTCCTGGTGGCGGGTTCGAACCGGGCCGGGAAGGTGAGCTTATCGGGCGCCGCCTGACCAGCGACCTGGAAGCTGGTGACTGGATTACAGGTAAAGAGCTGGGTGACTGAACAATGTGTGGCATAGCTGGTTATATCGGCACGCGCAAGCCGGGTCAGGGTAATGTCAAAGCGGCCAAAGATGCTTTGCGTCATCGTGGCCCCAATGCCAGCGGAGACTATATGCATGATGGGCAGCAGCAGCTCGTATCCCTTATCCATACGCGGCTTTCGATCATTGATCTCGATACTCGCGCTGATCAACCCTATCGCGTTGGCAGTCATGTCCTGATCTTCAACGGCGAGATTTATAATTATCTGGAATTGCGAGCGGAACTGGAAACTGCCGGGCTAAGCTTTCACACGGCCAGCGATACCGAGGTTCTGGCCAAGGCGCTACACCATTGGGGTACGGGGGCGCTGGATCGTCTGGAAGGCATGTGGGCGCTCGCCTGGTACAATGAGGCCGACGGCGCTTTGCTGCTGTCTCGTGACCGGTTCGGCGAAAAGCCGCTCTATCTATGGCAGCGCGAAGGCGGGCTTTATTTTTCATCCGAAGTCAAGGGCCTCGCCGCCCTCGCCGGTAGCTGGCCGGAGTTGAATCACAACCACTTGCTGCGCTATCTGGTCAATGGCTACAAGGCGCTTTACAAGGTCGAGGAGAACTTCTTCAAAGACGTCACGGAGCTTCCCGCGGCCACCAATCTGACACTGTCGTCTTCGGGCAAAAAAAGCTTCGAGCGTTATTGGATGCCAAGGTTTACCGAAAACCGGAATCTCAGCTATCAAGATGCGGTTGAGAGTGTTCGTGAAGGTTTGATTTCGGCGGTTGCGCAGCGATTGAGGTCGGATGTGCCACTGGGCTTTTGCATGAGTGGCGGGATCGATTCCAATGCCCTGATTGCCATCGCCAAACGGATCAAAAACTATGATGTGCATGGCTTTACCATCGTCAATTCCGATGCGCGCTATGAAGAACAGGATCTGGTAAATCACGTTGTTGAAGAACTGGGTATTGGCCATACATCGATACCGGTCGATTCGGCGGGGTTTATCCGAAACCTGGAACTTCTGGTGAAAGCCCATGATGCGCCGGTTTATACGATCTCCTACTACGTCCACTGGCAATTGATGCAGGCCATGGCGGCGGATGGCTGTAAGGTTGCCATCAGTGGCACAGGTGCTGACGAGTTGTTTACAGGCTATTATGATCACCACAACCTTTATCTTTATGAGGTAGCAAAGGACCGGGAGCTACATGAGAAATCGCTTAATGCCTGGCAGAAGTACCAAGCCCCCATCGTGCGTAATCCTCATCTGCAAGACCCAAATCTCTATTTGAAAGATTCCGGTTTTCGCGACCATATCTATTTGAACAACGATGTTTTCGCGGGTTATCTTCACGAACATTGGTCAGAACCATTCACCGAAACCAATCACACTGCGGGACTATTGAGAAATAGAATGCTCAATGAAATGTTTGGTGAAGCGGTGCCCGTAATTTTGCATGAAGATGACTTGAACGCGATGTCCTGTTCGATCGAGAACCGTTCACCGTTTCTCGACCGGCAGTTGTTTGAAACGGCTTACGCAATACCTGACCGGTATCTCGTTCAAGATGGCAAAGCGAAGGCTGTATTGCGTGATGCCATGCGCGGTGTTGTACCGGACCCGGTTCTCGACTGCCGGCGGAAAGTTGGATTCAATGCACCCATTCTTGAGTTGCTGAATGTTAAGGACGCCAAAGTGCGTTCTTATCTTCTCGATGACAGTCCGGTATTTGAACTCGTCAAGAAAGACAAGATCGAGGCGCTGTTGGAACAGGATGAACTACCAAACAGCGCCAGTAAGTTTCTGTTCTATTTTCTAAATATGAAAATGTTTCTAGAGCAGCATCGAGGACATGCCTGATGGACCTTCGTTATTGCACGACCTGTGTTCTGCCTCACACCCGACCAAACATTGCCTTTGATGATAAAGGCAACTGCAATTGTGCGACTGCGCAAAAGAAACAATTGATTGATTGGGATGCGCGCACTCAGCAATTTAAGGACCTTGTACGCGAGGTCAAAGCCCTTGGGCGAGACTATGACTGCATTATTCCAGTCAGTGGGGGCAAGGACAGCACATGGCAGACCGTTGTTGCTCTGGAACATGGGCTGAAGCCGTTATGCGTGACCTGGAAGACTCCCGCGCGAAATGCTCTAGGTACGGCCAATCTGGAGAACCTGATATCACTAGGGGTGGATCATATTGACTTTGCCGTTAACCCCAAGGTTGAGCGCGTCTTTGTGCGCAAGACTTTTGAGAAGCTGGGTAGCCCGGTTATCCCGATGCATATGGCTCTGCATGCCATTCCGCTTAAGCTGGCCGTCAACTACCAAATACCTCTTATTTTGTGGGGCGAGAACTCAGCTTATGAATATGGCGGCGAGGATGAAAGCCTGAAAGGTGTGCGTCTTACTCATGCGTGGCTAAAAAAGTATGGCGTTACCAACGGTACCACGGCGCAAGATTGGATTGATGAGGATTTAAGTGCTGCAGACCTGGCTGTGTTTCAGTGGGCTAGCGATGCTGAACAGGAACGTGCCGGAGTCCGGGCGGTGTTTCTGGGGCATTATTATCAGTGGAATCCACAAGTGAGTTATGGCGTGGCCAAAGAACATGGGTTCAAGGCAGATGACGCACCCAAGACTGGCTACTATGAATACGCCGATATCGATGATGAATTTCTAATTACAATCCATCACTGGATGAAGTGGTACAAATTCGGATTCACGCGTCTGTGGGACAATCTCTCGCTAGAAATCCGAAACGATCGGATGAGCCGCGAAGAAGCGATTGAAATTTTACGGAACCAAGGGGATGAAACGCACCATGAGGCGATAGAAAAGTTCTGTGCCTATGCCGGCCTTAGCCAAGCGCGCTTTCGTGAGATTGCCGAATCGTTTCGAAATAAGGATATCTGGGACAAGCAGGATGACGGCACCTGGCGACTTCACGGATTTCTCATCGATGATTGGATCTGGCAAACCGCCAATGCCAAATGACAAGAGTGAAACATGAAATTCCATCGAAATGATCCTCCCCGCGTTTACGAAGTAGGGACCAATAGAACCATTGCCATTTCTGATATAGGCGATATTCACCTGGCACCGAATGAACAGGTTACATTCGTAACCGACAGCGGTATGCGGCACGACTTCACGCGTAAGGATTGGGGGTTTTATGCGACACCGTCAATCAACGGCAGGCTCGCTAATGAAGGCTTCAAGACGGCACTGGTGCAAAACCGAAGCGGTCGAATTTATCTCATGGTTGTGGAGCCTGCAAAGATGGCGGCCTTTAAAGACTACTGCAAAGTTGGGGAGCAGACCGTCCTGCAATGGCTCGACCAGCACGGGGTTGAAAAAACGTAGCATGCGGTTTCTTGCCTTTGTCTTCGGTTGGTGGGTTTACTGGCCCTATAGTGTACTGATTGCTTCCATTCTCAGGCTCAAAGGCATTCGTGTTGGGCGCAATTTTTATATCCAGGGCGTTCCTTATCTGAAAATCCGGGGTAAGGCTGACAATATCACCATTGGTGAGAACGTTCGTGTTCTTGGTGATATCGATCTGCGTAATCGTGAGAATGGCAGAATTATCATTGGGGATTCTGTTTCATTCGATACCGGCTGCCGGCTTGTCTCCGCCAATGATGCGGTTTTACACCTCAAGAAGGGTGCTGACTTAGGTGGTTTTTGTATTTTTAACTGCGGGAGCGATGTCACTGTTGGTGAAGACACGATGATGGCCTCGTATTGCTATATCCAAAGTTCGAACCACGGCATCATCAAGGGACAGACGATCAAGACACAACCCCACAGTTATGGCCCTATTGTCATCGGCAAGGATGTCTGGCTTGCTGGTCATGTCGTTCTTGTCGCCGGTGTGACTTTAGGTGATGGAGCGGTCGTTGGTGCCAATGCTGTCGTTACAAAAGATATCCCGGAGAATGCCATCAGTGCGGGTATTCCAGCTGAAGTGATTGGTTCTCGACCCGATGCCTAATACCCCGCTCAGCTCATGGGTACATATCCCCGTGCATCGCGCCGTGCGCGAATTGGACGCCAAACTTCTGCTTGCGGTGATACTGGTGTCTGAAGGTTTTAACGTCACCATTGGGCGCACTGCGAGTCTTCGCAAGGCTGTGGATTGGTTGCCCAAGGGGATTTATATTGATGTTCGATTTCTAAAGACTAGACGCGAAGTTCTTAAACAATATTTGGCTGCCGGACATAAGGTCGTTGCCTTCGACGAGGAGGCTCCGAGCTTTCCCAGCAAGACCTATTATCAAGAGCATCTTGTTGATCATGAAGTGTTGGGGTTGTTGGAAGCGGCATTCTGCTGGGGTCCATTTCATGCCGAAGTTGTCAAAGAGTGCCTGCCGGAAAATCTCGTTGATCGTGTGGTTGCCACTGGGCATCCACGCTTCGATATCATGCGGCCCGAGCCGCGACGCTTTTATGACGCCGACGTTGCAAAATTGCGAAAACGCTATGGACGGTTTTTCCTTCTCAATTCCAATGCCGGTGGCTGGGTGTTGGATCGTCGCGCCGATACGACATGGCAAAACTACGTCGACAGGGGAATAATTGCCGATACTTCGAAGAATAAGGCAGCCTTCTACGCGAAGTTCGACTATCGTTACGAAAAGCACGGCTGGCTTGCGGAGGTCGCAGCAGCGATTGCAAAAAACTTTCCAGACCACCGTCTTGTAATCAGGCCTCACTTCACAGAGACCAAAAGACAATGGGAACGCTGGCTTCCCAACACAGCAGACAATATATCGATCATACATGAGGGTAACTCCCTCAAGTGGATTTTGGCTTCAGAAGCCGTGCTGCACAATAGCTGCACAACAGGGACTGAGGCTTTTTTGGCGAATGTTCCCGTCATTGCGTACCGGCCGAAGCAGGATAAAAAATACGATGCCTACCTTCCTAATGCACTGAGCGCGGAGCTTGATACGATCGAGGCCGTTTGCGATCGGCTGCGCGATGTTGTGGACGGGAAGGACTGGAACAGTGATGGCATGAGCAAGAGACGCGAAGAAGTCGCTAAGCAATACATCTGCGGGCGCAAGGGAGCGATGGCAAGTGAACATATCGCGCAAATCCTGCGTGAAATTACTATCGACCATGATCAAAATAGTGTCCTCGTTCATGAGCTAAAGGACAGGGCAAACGCGTTTGCAAAACTACAGAGCTTGCGTAAACTGAACCGGTTGGGCCGCCGTGCCATTCATCACATGGTGCGGGGCCGCAATGACGGCGAACGCTATATCTCTCTCAAGGATGTCAATGATCGGCTTGAGCACCTGCATACGGCGCTTCCGAAACGCTTGCGCCCCCGTATTTCACAGATTGAATCGGGTATCTTTGCACTATCGCCTGCTGCCATCGATTGATGGCCAGCATCGAATATGAACCACTAACACGCGAGAACGACTGAATGGACCACAACATTGCTGTCAGCTTCGTTCATGGCTACTCAGATTTGGATTACGAGCCAAACCGGGAAAGCTTGCCTGCCCTTTGGATAATGAGTCCGGAAGGGGAGAAGGTCTACAACTTTCCGTTTCCACGTAATGTTTCAGATTTTGAGACCTACAAGGAACTGTTGTCCGGTCCCTCGCCAATGACGAGTGCCAAGGACTTTAAGAAACTACCGCGTTTCGGCCTGACGGGTTTGTCTCAAAACAAGACCCATCTCTTCGCAGGGAGCTGGAACGGAGTCTATCAGATACGGAAATCCGATTATGGTCTGGAGCGGATCATAACCAATAATTTGATGAATGACCTTCATGGCATCTATGCAGATGATCAACAGATTATCACTGTGTTGACTGGCAAGGATGCGGTGGTCATAAGCGATTTTGAAGGCAATGTAATCGATTGCTTTACCGTTGCAAACGACCTGAGTATCCACCGCGACGACAGGCTTGGTCAAATTGACTGGCGCTTTCTCAGCAAGCAATTTCGCGGTGCCACCGGCTTGTGGCATTTTAACTTCGTGCAACGGTTCGATGATGAGATCTGGTTGACCAGCCGCAACACGGGAGCCTTCGTTGTTGTCAATCTGACCACCAACAAGGCGTACCTACGAATGATGAACCAAAAGACGCCTGTTCTGCTACATGATGGCGTTCGTCATGACGACGGTCTATTCTACTTTACTTCCATCGACGGTAAGATCCTGATCGCGTCCGAGGCCCTGTCTAAAGTTTACAACCCGCGTGAAGAATTTGAAGGTGTGGAGCTGTTCACCCGAGATTTAGTCTGTGAGTTGATACGTCTGGAGGATACTGAATTAGGTCGTGAACCCAATTGGTGTCGCGGCATAGCCTGTCATAACGAGACTATGTTCGTTACGATCGACGGCCGTTATGATACGGATCTTTCCTTTGGTGTGATCGGGCTAGACCGGAAAGGGAAACTCTTGAAGCAATCTCGCCTGAAATGGGCGGATGTGGGCTCCGAGAAAGATCTAAGATATGTCACTGGTTTCGATCTGGTGACGTTCTGATCAGTGAATGATAACCATGGACCAAACAAACGATATCCGTTTCGGCCTCATTGGCCTTGGCCACGTCGCCTGCCACCAGATGAGCGCACTGGAAAGCGTCAAAGGGGTAGGTCTGAGCGCCGCTTGCGATATTGACTCCGCCAGAGCTGCTCTCGTAGGGGACACGGTTCCATTTTTTGACAACCTTGAGGCATTCCTCACAAGCGGCCTGTTCGATGCGGTTCTTGTTTCCGTGCCGGTTCGCTCCCATGCGCAGGTCAGCGCGCGCGTGCTCGATGCCGGGTTTCACGTTGTCTTGGAGAAACCGCTGACCTACGACCTTGCTGCGCTGGATGAGTTGATTGCGGCGGCTTCGGCGAATGAGCTGATGTTGCTATCAGCGTTACATGCAGCTTATGGCCGCGAGGTCGAATGGTTTGTTGAAAAATGTTCGCAAGATGCCTTTTCTGAACTTGGCCGATTGATTGGCTTTTCGAGCCGGTTCTACGATCCTTACTGTAACTTGGAAGGTCTTACGCCTGGTGCACGGTCACTTGAGGGTTCCTGGTTCGATAGCTCCATTAATGCGCTCAGTGTGATCGGCCGGATTATGGAAACGGAAGTGCTGAAGCTTGACTACTCTGCGCTTACCATTGTCGAAGGGATGGCTCCCAAAGAGATCCAAGGAATGGCTGAGTTTTCGTTTTCGCTTGCAGATGGTGTTGGGCACGGCAGTATTGACACCAACTGGACCCTGGGCCTCAACTCGAAGATCACGCGACTATTTTATGAACATGGCGCGGAAATCGTGCTGCAGCATTCCACTGAAACGGTTTATCTGAAAATGCCCGGTGAACAGATGCGCGTGCTAGCATCACTCTTTGACGGGATTGACCGTCTCACAGCGCATTATCTTGGAGTCTATCGGGATGTGGCCTTAATGCTGCACTCGAAAGTTGGAAACATCGACCATGCCCGAGCACTCCATGCTCTTGCATTTGCGGCCTATGATCCACCTAACCCAATAGAGAATATATCGCCGGAGAAGGTCGCGTGATTCGCCAAACCTCCCTAAATGCGTACCTATTTTTTGTCCGCGCCTACCCGGTCCGCAGCTGGCTCATGCTGGGAGCCTTTGTTCTAGCTGGTCTTGTGGAAGGTATCGGTGCCGCGGGCATCTTGTCGCTGCTCTCGCTATTGCTGGGTGAACAGCAATCATCAAGTGTCCTTGCCAGAGCAATACACTCAGGGTTGGAATTTTTTGGAATTACAGCGACTATTGTCAGCTTGCTGAGTCTTATGGTTTTGGTAAGCATACTGAAGTCGGCGCTGACTTTTCTAGCTATGGCTCTGGCCGGTTTTACATCGGCTCATGTTGCCGCCGATATGCGGGTTGAGATGATGCGAGCGCTGCTCAAGGCAAGGTGGTCCTTTTTTGTGCATCATCCCATTGGTGAGAGCGCCAATGCAGTGGCTACGGAGGCCCAGCGTGCTGCCCAGGTTTTTTTGTCAGGCAGTCAGGCGCTGGCATCGCTTGTGCTTGTTCTGGTCTATGCGGCGGTGTCGTTACTGGTATCATGGCGGGTTTCTCTGCTGGCGCTTTTGGCCGGTGGCATCCTGGCGTTTACACTCCGTTTCCTGATTGGTTTGGCCAGAAAGGCGGGAGTGCGTCAGACAAAAGGGGCTAAAGCCCTGACACGCAGTATCATCAATGCTCTGTCGGGTTTGAAAGCTGTCAAGGCGATGGGGAGAGAACAGCGATTTGAGAGCATACTGGAGCAAGAAGCGCTGGAGTTACGCGATACACACCGTAAACAGGTGATATATCAGCAACTCATGCCGCTCATATCCGAGCCATTAATGCTGATTATCGTCGCGGTTGGTTTGTCGCTGGCCATTCGCTACACCAGTCTGGCTACATCTGAACTGCTGGTGCTCGGGCTGTTGGCCCTGCGCCTGATGCAGCGCATCTCGGTGGCTCAAAGTCATTTCCAGCGGATGGCAGTTGCTGAAAGCGCCTTGTGGTCATTGCAAAAGGCCAAGGGCGAAGCTAAACAGGCTGCTGAAATCCATGAGGGTCGCACCCCCCCCAGGCTGGAACAAAAAATCGAGCTGCGCGATGTTACCTTTGGTTATGCAGAACAACCGGTTATCTACAATCTGAGTTTTGATATTCCGGCCCGCAAATTCGTTGCGTTATATGGGCCTTCTGGGACAGGCAAGACTACATTGGTCGACCTTGTTATTGGATTGCATAGGCCTTCGCAAGGTGAAGTGTACCTGGATGGCACGCCGCTGTCGAAGATTGATTTGCGCTTGTGGCGTCATCAGATTGGTTATGTCCCTCAAGAGACCTACCTGTTTCAGGAGTCGATCGCCGAGAATGTAACTCTGGGGGATCGGTCGATCGGTGATGATAAGGTGAAGGCGGTACTCAAGGCGGCGGGGGCCTGGGATTTTATCGCCGCGATGCCCGATGGGATGCACACTGTCGTTGGTGAAGGGGGCGGCAGATTGTCGGGAGGACAGCGCCAGAGGATTGCCATTGCCCGTGCCCTTGCTGCTGACCCGCTATTACTCGTACTCGATGAGGCCACAGCAGCTCTTGATCCGCATTTGGAACGCGAGATACTTAAAACCATTCGCACTATTGCTGTCGATGTTACGGTGCTCGCGGTATCCCACCAACCAGCCGTTGCTGAAGCCGCAGACATCATCTATGACTTGACAAACTTGACCACGCGAGCAGATGGTTCAGGTTCACAAGGAAAATTGGATATGGCACTGGAGAATAGAAGTTGAACATATGAGCCAACCCAAAGTATCGATCATCGTGCGCACGTTTAATGAAGAACGCTGGATCACTCACTGCCTACGCAAGATCAAGGAACAGACCATACAGGACGTGGAAATTGTACTGGTGGATAATGCTAGTACAGATCGTACGGTTGACAAGGCGCTGGCTGAAGTTCCTGATTTGATCAGAATCAACCTGAACGAATTTCGTCCTGGACACGCAATCAATGAAGGTATCCGCGCCTCGAGCGGAGCGTATCTTGTCTGTCTTTCTGCTCACTGCCTACCTGTTCAACCGGACTGGCTTGAAAAACTGTTGGAAAATTTTAAAGAGGAGGAGGGGCTGGCCGGGGTCTACGGACGGCAGATCCCCATGAGTTACTCCTCTGCGCATGACAAACGTGATTTATTGGTAACCTTTGGACTGGACAGGCGGGTGCAATACAAAGATCCATTTTTCCACAATGCCAACTCCATGATCACGAGAGAAGTCTGGGAAAAACATCCGTTCGATGAGGACGTGACCAATATTGAGGATAGGGTGTGGGCCAAGAAGGTGTTGTCAGCTGGCTATCACATTGCTTATGAACCAGATGCGCCCGTGTTCCACCATCATGGTATTCACCAGAACAATGATGACAAACGGGCCAGAAGCGTTGTGCGCGTGATGGAGGAAACCCTGACTGCAGTTTCCGGTGAAGTAGAAAATCCGATGGGACCGGATAATCTGGATGTCTTGGCGATTTTGCCAGTGCGAAGACATATGGAGGACCTCTCGCGCGGCGAAATAGAGCAACTGACAAGAAGTGCTCTTGCATCTGTTAAAGAGGCCACTGCGATCGATCGATTGATTGTCTCCACCGATGATGAAACCATTTCTTCATTGAGCCAGGAATATGGTAATGCTGTACCATTTCTGCGGTCTAGTGAATTATTAGACCCGGAGATTCGTGTTGATCACGTGCTGCAGCACGTGCTGGAGAGCCTCGAGAAAGAAGGAGACTATCCCGACCTCATTGTATCACTGGAAATCACCCATCCGTTTCGATCACCTGGTCTGATGGATGCTATGATTTTACGCATTGCGGAAAGCGGGTTGGATTCAGTGGTAGCAGGATATGCCGAATTTCGTCCTAGCTGGACATTGAAAGGCGAGACGTACCAGCGCCTTGATCACTATCAGGAAAAAAGGAACGATCGTGAACCACTTCATGTGGGCTTACCGGCTCTGGGCTGTGTCAGCCTTGCATCTGTTATTCGCACCGGTAGCCGGCTTGGCAAACAGACCGGTATCTATGAGGTCCATGATCCATTTGCGCGCGTGGATATCCGTAACCATGCTGCCTATTCCCGTGTTGCCGCGGCTCTTCCTCACTCCATGACTTCATCCAAAACAACCAAATTGAGTTCTTAGCCGATGCTATCCCGTTTGATCTGGACCTTGAAAGCGCTGGTGCGACGTGACTGGAAAACAGCCCGCGAAGCAATGATCAGTGGTATGGCCCCCTTGTTTTTACACAATAAATATCTCGTGCTGGACGACATCACCAATGGTCTTTTTTCCTGGAAACTACCGGCGGGAGATTATCTTGAATTTGGTGTTTATCGCGGGCGCAGTTTTATCAGCGCATATAAGTTGACCACGGCTAAAAACCTTAATATGCATTACTACGCTTTTGATTCATTTGAAGGTTTGCCGGACTTCCAAGATCTTGACAAGGTTTATGAAAATTTTGAATCTGGGCAATACGCCTGTTCTCAGGATGAGTTTTCAAACATCCTTGCAGATGCCGGTGTTGACCAAAAACAAGTCACACTGGTGCCGGGCTTTTTCGATGTTTCCCTGACATCTGATACGGTCAAGGCCTTGCCGATCAAGCGCGCTGCCATCGCCTGGGTGGACTGCGACCTGTACTTGTCAACTGTTCCAGTCCTCGAATATCTCACACCGTTATTGACCACCGGGAGCTTTCTTGTGTTTGACGACTGGTATAGTTTTGGCGGCGATCCAAAAGCAGGCGAGCTGGCGGCAACCAATGATTGGCTCGAGAAAAACCCTGATATTTCCTTACTCGAATACCGTAAGTTCGGGGTTTCGGGGATGGTGTTTCTGGTGCAGCGCACCTAGCATCGACCTCTGATCCAAATGATCCATATAAAGCCAGAGAAGAGATATGAATGAAGCGTTATCTGTTTTTTTTGCGGGCCTATAACGATACGGATAATATTGCGCCAGCGATCTATTTCCTGCTGCGCGATGATCCAAATCTCAAAATCACACTATTCTACTACTCGCTTGACTTCGATTTTCGTGGTGATGAGAACCTGACGTTCTTGGACAAAGAATTCGGTGATCGCATTACCGTCGACTGGATGGGAACCAGGTTGGGGATGAAACCGGACTTGTTGTTCAAGGAAGGGGTTATCGGTAAGATCTATGATACCTATGAGCGGTTTTGTCCAGCGCGCCGCAGTTTTCACGCGGTTTTGGACAACCATAAATTTCCGCCCGCCCGTCGCCGAGAGATCATTCGCTCCTTGCTCCACGATGACGGCTTTCCAGCGCTGGTCATTTTTGATCAGAACCGGACCCACAATGTAGGGGGGCTGCTGCGCGAGTTGCGGGCTGAGGGCGTCAAAAATATTATCTCTCTGCCGGTTAGTCCATTCGTAAACACCAATGTACTGCGCTCGACGAGATTCGATACTCTCGACCATAGCTTTTTCGACATGATGCACAATTATTCTGGGTTTGATAAAGTCAGCGTGACGGATGGTCACTATCTGAGAAATCTGGAAAAGACCTTTGGCCTGCTCGGCAAGCCGTCCCCGCTCAAAGAACGGGGAGTCGCGCTTGGCAGTATCCGCTATTGTCCTGAATGGCTCGAAATCAAGCAGCAGCTTTATCTCCCCTTCATCAAGCCCACCAAGAGGCGTGCAAAACTGGTGTTCTTTATGTCCCAGCCCCACGCCAATACCTTTTGGGATGAGGTGCTAAGAACGATCAAATTTCTAGGCTTCTTTCCAGAGATTGAAGTCGTGATCAAGCCCCATACGCGACCTTTCGGGGGCCAACTTCGCGCACTACCCGACAATATGTCTGTCGAGTCCTCAATACCATCTTCGGCGCTGATTGACTGGGCAGATATTTGCATGTTCTGGAGCACCAGCGTGGCGCTGGAAGCCTATGTGAAAAACAAGATACCTCTTTGTCTTGATTATCTAAATGCCAACCGTATTATCTTTACGGACTACGATGCCGGATGGATTTTAAAATGTCGCGATGATCTTCACGAGGCGTTGAGCCGTTTAAGTACGGATTTGAATGACCTTCCCTATCAACAACAGAATATAGACGATATGCTGTTTGCGGTAATCAATAGTGCGAGCAAGGAAAAGATTCCTCAAAGGTATATAAGCTTCATGGCAGAACAGGAAAAAAAGGCATGATCTGCTTATGAAACGGGACACAATGACAATTATGTATAGCCCGGCGAAAAAGTGCCTGGCTTATATTGGCCAGGCGGCCGGTTCAGATTTCTGGGACGGAATCTGGGCGGTAGGAGCTGAAACGGAGCAGGCGAGCAAGAGTGTCAATGCCCAAGAGGTCGTGGAGCAGACATTGCATCTTCTGCCGGGCAAGGGGCGCAAAATTATCGAGGCGGGATGTGGCAATGGCGGAATAGTCCTAGCCTTGTCCCGCGCCGGATATAAGGTCTCAGGTGTAGATTTCGCAGAGCAAACCGTTTCACGGCTGAATAAAAGCCATCCTGATCTCGATATCATACTGGATGATGTTCGTGATTTGAGTGCACCCGATGCCAGCTATGACGGCTATTGGTCGCTCGGTGTCATTGAGCATTTTTGGAACGGAAATGACGCAATCCTTGATGAAGCTGTAAGAGTGCTGCGCCCCGGTGGTATCATGTTCTTGACTTTTCCCAGTATGTCACCGCTAAGGCGTCTACGCACTAAATTGGGCGCCTATCCATCATTGCCTGATAAAAATGACGAGCCAAAAGGATTTTATCAGTTCGCCCTGAGACCGGCCGTGGTTCGCAAGGCGTTGGAAGACAGAGGGATGAGTGTGTTAATCGAGCGCCGCCGAAATGCGGTGCTCGGCCTTGCCGATGACTTTCCAGACTTTGCGTCCTTTATTACTAAAAGCCGGACCCCCGTGGCTCGGATCGCAAGATTGATGGCGACGAAACTGGCGACCCAGCTTTGCGGTCACGGCACCATCATGATCTTGCGAAAGGAGGACTAACATATGCCAGCCAATGCACTCAGGGGAGCAAGACCCAGTTCGGTGGCGCAGTCATCAAGTTGCTGGAGCTGAATGCCGGGGAATGGAATGCCATTGGCAAGCCGGTCCGCTTCAGCGGCCTTTTCAGGATCGCCTGGGGCCATTGGTTTGTCCCCCTCGCCAATCCAGGGCTCGTTGCGTAACTTGTTACAGGTTTCCTGCAGGCGCCGTCTGAATACATCAGGTTTTTCAAAGCCTTCAATGCTGATCGCTCCGTAAAATTGTCCTAGATAGCGTCTTTGAGTCAGCGAGTCCAGATACATCTTGGATACATCGGCGCCGGTGGGCATACCGCTTAGCAGACCACATAGAATATCGACAATCATCGACAGGCCGAACCCCTTATAGCCGCCAATTGGAATAAGCTGCATGGCTTTGGTGGCATCAGTTGTGACATTGCCGTCATCATCGGCAGCGATGCCTTTGGGCAATGGAGTATTTGATTCAGCAAAGATTTTGAGCCGATTTGAGGTCAGGGCCGTTGGTGCAGAATCATAGACGAACGGGGCTTCATCAGCCATGGGTGCTGTAAAGCAGATCGGGTTGATGCCAAAGGAGCTACGGATCGAACCAGGGGTTATTACTTTGGGTGATGCGTGGGTAAACGCTAGGCCGATCATGTCGTGTTTGCACGCTTCGAGAGCGAAATAGGCCATGCCGCCGCAATGGCTCGAATTGCGAACTGATACAAATCCGGCTCCTGAGCGTTTGGCAAGCGCGATTGCTTCGCTCATGGCCCGCACACCGGCGGCATGTCCAAAACCATGGTCGGCGTCGACCATGCCTGTTGTTGGCATGGATTGTTGATATGAGATGTCCGGGGTTTTGTTGATTCGTCCGCCATAGGCGGAGGCGACATAGTGGGGAAGAAGGCGCACGCCATGGGAATCAGTTCCGCGTATCGATGTAACCCACAGCCCATCGGCGGTTGGTTTTGCTGTTTCGGGCGAAATTCCGGCGGCCAGCAAAGTGTCATGCGTAAATTTATGGACCAGATCAGCGGGTATGCGTCTTTCTTTCAAAGTGATTTCTCCTGAAATGTACAAGGGGTTGATGAACATCGATATCGTGGACAAATATATAAGGATGGTATTCTGGCATGGCAAATAAAAAGACGGTAGTCGCCATTATTCCGGCGCGTGGTGGCTCCAAGGGCATCGCGCGCAAGAATCTGAGAGAAATAGCAGGAGTGCCACTGGTTGCCTATGCCATAAAGGCGGCGTTGGATAGCCCGCTCATAACTCTTACCATCGTCAATACTGAAGATGCTGAAATCAGGGACGTGGCCATCGCGCATGGCGCGCAAATCCAGAATCGACCGGAAGATTTCTGGCACGACAACACCTTTCAGGAAGTGGATCGTCTGCTGGTCTGGTGTGTCGAAGATCTGGAGCGGCAGGGGATAAAGGTAGATGTTGTTGTCCTGATCTATCCAACTGCCCCCTTGCGCCGCACTGAACATATCACGCAAACCGTTGATCTCGTTGTTAACAAAGGTTTTGACAGCGCTCTTACCCTGCGGGAGGATCGCTCCTATCTGTGGCGCCTGGAAAAAGATGGAACGACACAGCCAACCAATTATGATCCGAAAAATAGAGGTCCCAACCAGCTTGAGGGCTGGAATCAATGGATTGAGAATAAGGCTGTTTATGCGATGACGCGGGATCTTCTTATTGATACCGGCTGTCGGCTTGGGGGAAAAACTGGATATATAAAAATGTCCAGACTTGAGTCAATAGATATCGATACACCGGAAGATCTGAAACTGGCCGAGTTACTCATGGATATGCGAACCAATAATGTCTAAGAAAATGCGCAGCAAAAATAAAGCAGTTGCTATTGTTATAGAAGGGCTTCGCAACGGTGGTAGCGAACGTGTTGCCTCCATTTTGGCCAATAGCTGGGCGTCGCAGGGGCGACCGGTAGACGTGATTACGATGAGCGGGGTTGAAGATGATTTCTTCCAACTTGACCCGGCCGTACAGCGCAACGTGATAAGGGGCCGCAAAAATGCGATATCTTTTTGGCAAGGACTGAAGATTAACATACATCGTATCCGTTCCTTTCGACAAGCTTTAACTCGCTCGCAGGCATCAACTGTGATCAGCTTCAATCTGGTCGTGAATATCTTGGTTATATTGGCCGGGACGGGACTTGGCCGCCGGATCATTATTTCCGAACGCACAGATCCCAACCGGCAGGATATGGGGCGAGTATGGGCTTTGCTGCGTAAGCTGTTGTACCACCGCGCCCATACAGTGACTGCCAATAGCCGTCATGCCATACAGGTCATGGCGAGTTATGTGCCCCGGCATCGGCTATCGCTGATCCCTAATCCAGTCAAGCAACAAAAAAACACTGTAGCTATGGAGGACAAAGAGAAGAGTATTTTGATGGTGGGCCGCATGGTTCCATTGAAACGGCAATCTCTCGCGCTGGAAGCATTTGCTCTTTCAGGGGATCAAAAACGTGACTGGAAACTGGTTTTTGTCGGTGATGGTCCAGATCGAGCAGGTCTCGAAGACACAGCTCGGAAACTTGATATTGCCAATCAAGTAATATTTGCCGGCAATGTAGAGGACCCGGGTAGTTACTATAAAGCCGCTTCGATTTTCCTCTTGACCTCATCCCATGAAGGCTTGTCAAATGCCTTGCTTGAAGCCATGTCTTGGCAGATCCCGTCAATTGTTTCGGATGGTCTCCCCGGAGCACTTGAATATGTCGAAGAAGCTCGGACCGGTCTTGTTTTTAGAGCGGGAGATTCAACGCATCTGGCGCAAAGGCTGGAACAACTCATGACCAACTTTGATATGCGCAAACAACTGGGTTCGGCCGCCAGACAACGCATCAAGGAACTAAAGATTGATCGTATCCTAGCGCTTTGGGAACGTATGATTGAGGGGGATCAAGAGGAGCGCGGCCCCTCATAGCGCATAGTCAGGATGAAATAGCTCGAGAGGAAATAGAAGGCGAGGGGATTGTCGAGCAGTGTGCGACCGACAGCTCCCAGAGTGCTATGGAGGCCCCAGTTGATTTTTGGCTGAGAAAAGCCGGCCTCGGCAAATAGTTTCGCCCAGATTTTTGGTTGCTGGTGTTTATCCCATTCAATGGTTGGTACCATGGGGTTGCGCATTCCAATATCGCCAAAAAAATTACGTCTGGCACAGTCGGACATCATGATCGTCGCGCCCGGACTTAACAATGATGCCATTTTATTGGCAATTTCCGTGTAGCGCTGCCACTCTTCATTACCTTTCTCCATTTTGATCACGGCATCTTCGTCGAGATGATTGATCGATGCTTCGAGAATTGCCACATCAAATGGTGCGTCTGCACCGCTGAAGTCCTGAAATGTCACGGACTCAATCTTCAGCTTATTGTCGAACCCGAGATCACCGCGCAGTTTTCTGGCGCGAACAAGCATGGTATTCTGACTGCCATCCGCTTCCGGCTCAATCAACGTTGCCGATTTTGCACCTTTACAAAGCGCATAAGTAGAACCAAGTCCGACGCCACCGCCGACATCAAAAACGTTTGCCCCGGTGAGGTCTACACCGTCGAGCAGTCGATCAAAGAAGCCAACCCAATCGCCGTCGCCGCGGTAGTTCTTAGCCAGACGGCTCCAGTTTGCTATGCTATTTTGTTCCATAATATCTGCTTTCTATCGTATTTAAGTGTCAGGTTTCTGTCTAGCTCATCTATAAGACATTGAAAATAGTCAATATATGCTCGTTGGCTACAAATTCAATTTGATGTGATGATAATGGCTCCACGATCCACTTCATTGCACGCCGCCTCAACAAGAGGCATAATCTGACCTGCTACCTGAAAATCGGATCATTTTGAAGTGGAATTTTCCAATTATAATCCCTGCACGGGAAAGAGGAGAGTTCCATGAAGAGATCGAAGTTTTCAGATGCACAGATAGCCTTTATTCTACGTCAGGCCGAAGAGGGCACAGCGGTTGCCGAGGTGTGCCGCAAAGCCGGAATATCGGACGCCACCTTTTACAATTGGCGCAAGAAGTACGGCAGCATGATGCCATCTGAAGTGAAGCGTCTGAAGCAGCTTGAAGATGAAAATAATCGGCTGAAGAAACTGGTTGCCGATCTTAGCCTCGACAAGGCGATGCTGCAGGATGTTATCAAACGAAAGCTCTAAGGCCTGCTCGCAAGCGCCAGCTTGTTAACGAAGTGATAGCCGATTGGAAAGTCTCGATCAGGCGCGCCTGCGCAACCTTTTTAGTCGATACCTCGCTCTATCACTACAAGTCGAAGCGTGGAGATCAGGCTGAACTCAAGCAACGCATAAAAGAGATTGCCGAGACCCGTGTGCGCTATGGTTACCGGCGCATCCATGTGCTTTTGCGCCGTGAAGGCTGGCAGGTCAACGCCAAACGTATTTACCGGCTTTACAAGGAGATGGGACTGAAATTGCGGAATAAAACACCGAAGCGACGTGTGAAGGCAAAACTGCGCGATGACAGGCAAGTCGCAACGCATAGCAATGAGACCTGGGCAATGGATTTTGTGCATGACCAACTGGCGACGGGGCGCAAGATCAGGATACTCACTGTGGTCGATACATTCTCGCGGTTCTCGCCAGCCACGGACCCGAGGTTCAGCTACAAGGGGCGAGATGTGGTCGAGACGTTGGAGCGTGTCTGCCAGCAGGTAGGCTATCCAAAGTCGATCCGTGTTGATCAGGGATCAGAGTTTATCTCACGCGATCTTGATTTATGGGCTTATCAATATGGCGTTGTTCTGGACTTCTCACGACCAGGCAAGCCGACGGACAATGCCTTTATCGAGTCGTTCAACGGCAAGTTCAGAACGGAATGTTTGAATGCACATTGGTTCATGAGCCTTGACGATGCGCGTGAAAAACTAGAGGATTGGCGTAAGGACTATAATGAGGTCCGACCACACAGCTCGATCGGCAATAAAGTCCCGATAGAGCTTGTAAATCGCTCCGACAAAACTGATCGGTTGCGACCAATTAGCCCCGGAGATTCTCCAGACGGGTGATCCAAAGATGGGTAGCACCTCACTGGGCATCTGCCGATTGAGTTACCACGCATCGAAAATGTTATAGAACTCGGCAATCTCCAATGACCCGTGCCTGCCCTTGTGGCTGCGGCAAACCAATGGTGAATATTGGCGAGGGCCACACGGAGCGGCTCGACATTACCCCGGCATCGTTCCGTGTGATCGTTACCAACTGCCCGAAATATGCACCGCATAAAAATTGCGATGGCAAAATTGCCCAGGCACCCGCCCACTTGATCGAAGGCGCACTATCGACAGAGGCGCTCATCGCCCATATATTGGTATAGAAATATACGGATCATTTGCCGCTCTACCGGCAATCTCAAATCCACACTCCAAGCCACCTCCCCCACAATCCTGCCTCGACAACCTCATGCCCTGGGTATTCTAGCAGCCGTTAAGCTGAAATGTGAACGGTCTCTGCGCACCGCTTACGTTTTACCTAGCTGTTGTCATCGACCTTTACGCGCGCCGCGTCATAGGTTGGTCAATGCAGTCACGTATGCATATGGATCTTGTGCTAAGCGCTTTATTGATGGCGGTCTGGCGCAGCAAACCAACATCAAAGGTGATTGTAGTTTCTGATCAGGGCAGTCAGTTTACAAGTTATGAGTGGCAATCTTTCCTGCAAACCCATAATCTGGAAGCTAGTGTGATCCCGCCGAGGAAATTGTTATGACAATGCGGTTGCTGAAAGCTTTTCCAGCCTCTCAAGCGCGAACGGATAAGGCGAAAAACATACGCAACCCGCAATCATGCTCGCGCTGACGTGTTTGATTACATCGAGTTTTTCTACAACCCGAAACGTAAGCATGGTGGAAACGGTATGCTGTCGCCGATTGATTTTGAAGGACAGAAAAAATGAAATTCCCTGGGTGTCTAAGAAACTAGGGGCGATTCACTTCTTTATCCCATAATAGTCGAGATACCAATCTACAAAGTATCCAATACCAACATCGATTGGTGTATCTGGCTTGTATCCGGTTAATGCCGTCAGCTCGCTGGCATCGGCCCAGGTGGCAGCGACATCGCCATCCTGCATGGGCAGCATATTCATTTTGGCCTTCATACCGAGTTTTTCTTCCAACACATCAATATAGCGCATGAGTTGCTCACAACGATTATTGCCGATATTAAGAATGCGATAAGGTGCAACTCCGCTGGTCGATGGATCGGGGTTGTCCCCTTTCCAACTTTCATCCGATGTGGGCGGGTGTTTAAGAA
>Ga0209633_10001216_pt1 | contig 27358 bp, 27 predicted proteins | sample Cruoilmetagenom1_FD_187290 | JGI IMG/M metagenome (GOLD analysis project Ga0209633, IMG submission 187290) | Oil polluted marine microbial communities from Coal Oil Point, Santa Barbara, California, USA - Sample 1 (SPAdes) (version 2) | ecosystem: Environmental > Aquatic > Marine > Oil seeps ...
TCAAAGTGTAGGTTCCGTCAGATAATTTTGATTTATCTATATCACATACTTTTCCTCTATTTGATGAACCGTGAACTAATTCGTGATTCGCTGGCTCTAAAATTTCGTATTTATAGAAATTTTCAGCAGATGATAATTTCAAATTATCAGAATTTGAGCTCTCCATTATGGTAATGGCTTCTTCACCATTTGGAAAGGTAGTTACGTACTTGGTTATTTTTTCAGGTTGTTCAGCATTATTAGTTTGAGCAAATCCTGTGAATGTTAATAATGTAAATGCGATTAATAAGATTGAATTTTTCATAGCGTATTTTTTAATGTTATTTATTTAGTACTGATAAGATTATATTAGTTTATAGAATTATTTGATCCCACTTGCTCCATATTTGATATTGTTATATCTGATGTGATCACAAAATCGTCGGTATAAACTTTCAAAGTGTAGGTTCCGTCAGATAATTTTGATTTATCTATATCACATACTTTTCCTCTATTTGATGAACCGTGAACTAATTCGTGATTCGCTGGCTCTAAAATTTCGTATTTATAGAAATTTTCAGCGGATGATAATTTCAAATTATCAGAATTTGAGCTTTCCATGATGGTAATGGCTTCTTCACCATTTGGAAAGGTAGTTACGTACTTGGTTATTTTTTCAGGTTGTTCAGTATCATTAGTTTGAGCAAATCCTGTGAATGTTAATAATGTAAATGCGATTAATAAGATTGAATTTTTCATAGCGTATTTTTTTTATATTATTATTTTTGTTTTTATTGACTTTCCAATTTTATTGGAAATATTATATTTAGGGAAGATAACTTTTACTTAAAATTGATTTTACTTGATTATCAACTAAAATTTCAATTTTTTTGATATTATTTTTTTAACATCGAAGAGTAAGACATACTCGTTATAAGAAAAAGCACCTTCTGTGAATTTATTCTCCAGATTATTTTCGTTAGAAGATCTGTGCACCAGTTCGTGCGTATTATTTTCGAAACTACTCGAACCGAAATTAATTTCTTTGAAATCATTATCTGAAAGAAGCTCGTGATCAGCAGCATCGTTAAAATCCATTGTTCCAACGTTAATGATCAAAACATTTTCCTGATTGGAAATGTCATTCTCTTTTTGAATTGATTGTTGAGAGAATCCCATAAACCCAACAATACTAAAACATAATACTAAAGTTATCTTTTTCATAATTGAAAATTTTAAATTAAATAATTTGAATTCTTAAATCTGAATTCGTTCTTTGTTGGGAAGTATTGTTTGAGTTGCGAAGTATTCAATTATTTTTTATGTAGTAATTCTAAATTTTTATTTAAATTGATCTCGATAAGCAATCTATTTTTTGAGATCGGAATTTTAAAATAAAAGTAAAGTTATGTCATATAAAAAATTTAATTCTAAATACTTGTTCTTCGTTTCTTGTTAAAGATCTCCTGAGCCGGGGCTCAGAATTTAAACCAAATATAAAATGAAAAATATATAGAAAACAATAGATAAAAAAAGGATATTTCAATATCCCTAAAAACCATGAAAAAAATGAATGTTATAATAGCACGAAGGTTCACGTATCACAACCAATTGTATATTAGTGTATTATGTGAATATTAATTTGTACTTTGGGTTGGTTAAAAATTCCTTTCTTCTCTTAAAAAAAATATTTTTAATCCCTATTTCGCTTTAAAATTGAGGGATCTAGTGATTCCCTAAATAATGAGAATAGCCAATTTACTCTCTGTTTTTGATAATAAAAAAAATCAATTATTATTTTTTAAAAAGAAAAAAGTAGTGTTGATTTTCTAAATATTCGCAAAAAAAACATGCAAAAACTTTAATATTCCGCAAAATTAAAATTTAGCATTTGCTTTACTTTACTGTAAATTTTTGGAAATTTTGACTTAAATTCTTTCGGGGTTTCTATAAAATTTTCGATAGTAACGGCCAAAAATTCGAATTGATTGGTAAAGGCATAATTTCGTAAAAAATGGGATTCGATCAACTTTTCACCTTGCTCTTTATCTGAAATAATTCTTATTAACTCATTAAAAGAGCTTCGAAATATTATTGAACTCACGTCTCTCTTTTTTAAACAATTCAAGTGAATTGCATGTGTAAACTCATGAATACCCAAATTTATATGATCTTTGTCTATATCTCCACCCTCCTTAAAATCTTTCCAAGAAAGCACAAGAGCTCCCATTCTTGGATTAAACTCTCCCTTATGATATTCATCATTAATTGTTGAATAAAATTCGTTTGGATAAATAAAAATTCGATCTATTAATCCTATATGAAAATTTCTAAATCCAAAAGTAAGCATACAGGCAGTTGCTGAGATCAAAACTTTAATTTCATCTGTTATCACCACTCCCCTTCTACCTATGAACCTTTTATCATCAATAAAGGTAGCAACTCGATGCTCAAAATAACCTTTATGCTTCTCATCCAGTTTATTATAGAATAAAAATTTGCTCTTTAATATCTCCAATTGGTTTGGAGGTAAGTGTTTTAAATGAAAGGTAAAATTGCCGTACAGTGGCCTATTATATTTCATTACGTAGAGAGTTTCGACCATATGATAAGAAAAATACAGCACTAAACCCATAATTACTAACACGAACAAAATGACTGCAAGACCATATCCAAAACTGGATTCCTGAAGTAGAAAAAAATAAATCATCGACATTATAACGCAAATAGCACTAATTTATTAGTTAAAGCTACACATTCTTTGCCTAAAATAATAAATACCAATATTTAATCTTAAAATGAAATTTAAACTATCCATTGTTTTACATGGAAGTTTTACCTGAAAAGTGACTTTTCTTTTTAATATATTTGCGTCATATTATATATAGATTGTAAATGAGAATTGATAAATATTTATGGTGTACCCGATATTTTAAAACACGAAGTATAGCCACTGAAGCCTGTAAAAAAGGACATATTAAAATGAATGGGGCAAATGTAAAACCATCAAAAGCTGTTTTTCTTGGTGAAAATATTGTAATTCGAAAGGATCAAGTTAACTATCAAATTGAAGTATTAGATATTCCTAATAACAGAGTGAATGCGAAACTGGTTGATTTGTACCGCAAAGACCTTACCCCTGCTGAAGCCTTCCATAATAGTGAATTCCTTAAGTATTCGAAAGATTATTACCGAAAAAAAGGTACAGGAAGACCAACAAAAAAGGACCGTCGTGATATAGAAGAATATACGGATGACTAACACTAAATTTAACAAATCCTTTTGGGAAACTAGATATGTGAATCACCAAACCGGTTGGGATATTGGCTATATTAGTACGCCTCTCAAAATCTATTTCGATCAAATTAAAAATAAGGAAATTTCCATTCTTATCCCAGGAGCCGGGAATGCCTATGAAGCCGAATATTTGTTCAATAATGGCTTTTCTAACGTGTATGTTGTGGACATTGCGGCACAACCATTAGTCAATCTAAAAAACAGAATTCCTGATATCGAAGATAAATTTTTATTACAAGACGATTTTTTTAGTCATGAAGGTCGTTATGATCTAATAATTGAACAAACTTTTTTTTGCTCACTCGATCCTGAATTAAGATCCAATTATGCAACTAAAATAAACGAATTATTAAAATCAAAAGGTAAATTAATAGGTGTTTTATTTGATACTTCGTTTAAGCAAGAGGGTCCGCCTTTTGGTGGAAACAGTAGCGAGTATCTAAAAATATTTTCACAACATTTTAATATTCGTACATTAGGCACATGTTATAATTCTATTTTACCACGCCGAGAACAAGAAGTTTTTATTAATTTTGAAAAGAAAAAGTAAAAATGAATCAATCCATAATTTTAAATGATCAACAGATAAATCATAAAATTAAAAGAATAGCCTTTCAAATTTATGAAAACAATATCAACGAGAATTCAATAATTCTAGCCGGCATTGCAAAAAACGGATTCCTCTTTGCTCAAAAATTAAAAATCGTTCTAGAAAACATTTCAGATATTAACGTACAACTTTGCGAAGTGAAAATAAATAAAAAGAAGCCATTAGACAATGTCACAACATCTTTAAAAACAGAAGAATACACAAATAAATCTCTAGTATTAGTTGATGATGTTCTAAGTTCCGGTACGACACTGATGTACGCAGTCAAACATTTTCTCCAGGTTCCATTGAAGCAATTCAAAACCGCTGTTCTGGTAAATAGAAACCATAAGAAATATCCAATAAAGGCAGATTTTAAAGGTATATCACTTTCAACTTCTTTACAGGAACATATAAAAGTAATTTTCAATAAAAATTCTGCTAATGCTTATTTAGAGTAGTTGGAGGATTTCATTTCCTATTTCTTCAGTTGCTTTGTTATCAACATTAATTTTATGCTTTGCGAGATCATAAAATGGAGTTCTTTCAAATAAATGCTTGGCAATAAATTCATGTAATTTTTCATCATCCAACTCAGAAATAAGAGGTCTCTCTGCCTTTTGTATATGCAATCTGTTATATAAAGTTTTTAAATTTGCTTTTAAATAGAACGAATTTGGTTGATCATTAAGCAAAGTCATGTTATTTGCATAACATGGAGTTCCTCCTCCCAAGGATAGAACGAAACTATTTTTATTAAATATCAATTCTTTCAAGTAAATACTTTCCTGATTACGGAAATATATCTCTCCCTTTTTATTAAAGATATTTTTTATACTATCTTTCTCTCTGTCAACAATATAATCATCCAGATCTATTGCCTCGATCTCTAATTTCCCGGCCAGATACTTAACCAATGTTGACTTCCCACTAGCCATATATCCTAACAAAATTACTTTCATAAAAATGATTTTTACTGTGCTTTTTTTCAATTGCAAATATCTTTAAATTTATTTAAAAAAGACTTGTTTAATTAATTATTGATAGTATATTTGCATCCGAATTAATTGACCTGGTAGCTCAGCTGGTAGAGCATCTCCCTTTTAAGGAGAGGGTCCTGGGTTCGAGCCCCAGCCAGGTCACCACGATTGAAAATAAAATTCCGCTTTTGGCGGATTTTTTTTGATCTATATTCCAATAATTAATACATATTATGGAATTAGCTTGATGACCTATCTCAGGCAAGCGAGCCAACCCTTGTTAGCAAGTTAAGATTCCCCTCCTTAAAGGTGCTTTATTCTCTTAATCTTTATTCCATTTTTAACAGACCGTAATTTCAACTTTAATCTCTTGATAAACGATACATTTCTACAACTGGTTCACAATGGGCAACTATTAATCATCAAAAAATGATGGAAATCAGTGAGTTCAATGATTCAAGTCATTGTATATTCTATTTATAAATACAAACTTAGAGTAATATTTTAAATAGTAATATCATCATACGACATGTAGATATATATTTTTACATCAATGAACGTATCTAGTTTTTAAAATGAATTTAATAAATAAAATAGCACTTTTCTTAGCTTTAATTTTGACTGTTTTTGCGCTTTCCCTTTCATGTTCTGATGGAGATGATGACTTTAGAACTTTCCTAGAAAAACATGATGGGAAAGAGTGGCTATTATCAAAAGAAAATTTTGATATAACAGTATATATACGATTAAACAATTGTGAACTTAATCTTTTAGAACAATGGAGTTATAATAGTGAACTTGATTGCCATGAATACAACTCTAATATTTTTATCCCTGGGGATTTTAAAATCAAGGAAAATTCAATGAATAAACTTGTCGTTGAATGTGATGCAATTATAGGACCATTTGAATGTATGACCTTTTCAATACAAGATGAAGCTCTAAGGGTTGATATTATAATTTCTGAATGGGAAGAAGAAACGGTTTATTTTAATAAATCGTCAGTGACTGTCGATAACTTAGGAATTTGTGCTATCAAGATTAAAGAGGACCTACCATTCAGACCAATATTACTGCTTCAATCTCTTGATAATCGATACATATCCTTTGTTAGTTCATCCGGACTTAGATTTCCGTTTAAATCAGTCAGCACTCTTTGATGTTTAGAAATATCAACATCAAATTTATAATAGGCAGTGGTATTTTTAAATTTCTCCTTGATAATATTCAATCCTTGAATAACACCTTCAACAGACACAATATTCATCATCCGCCTGAATTGCTCTGCGTTTAAATTTGGTTGCCCTTCGTCTTTAGTAACTGACCCAAAATATTTAGAATATTTCATAGACAACAAAGTTAAGGATGAGCTCAATGGAGTGTTGCTTTGAGATGTAGCAATTGTAGATAAATTAAATAATCGGGACGAAACCAAACATTTATTGTCCGAAGGGCACCAATTCATTATCAAAGAAAATTATTGATGCCTAAAAAACGGTTTATTCATTACGATATGAGTGTTGAAATGAGTATCAATAGAAAATCTAAAAATTAATGTTACACTGTGAGGATTTGAGATAAATAACTATATTCGTTTGTATATACCAAGTTGTATCTAATTAAAAAAGAATGAAAATGACCAACATTTTAAAAGTGGCTGCCGCCCAACTTTCTCCCATTTTTTTGGATAAAGAAAATACAGTCAAAAAAGCATGTGATGCCATATTAGAAGCTGGTAAAAAAGGAGCCAATTTGATCGTTTTTCCTGAAGCTTTTATTTCAGGTTATCCAGATTGGATTTGGCTTATACCGAATAGTAAAGGAGCTGATTTGAATGAACTTTATATAAAGCTTGTCAATAATGCTATTTCTGTTCCGGATGAATCTACAAATATGTTGTGCAAAGCTGCGAAATCAGCAGGTATTAACGTAATAATGGGCATGCATGAGCGTAATTCAGAAACCAGCAATACCAGTCTGTTTAACAGTTTGCTGTTCATTGATCACCATGGTGTGATAATAGGCAAACACCGAAAGCTTATCCCAACAGGAGGTGAACGACTTATATGGTCTCAAGGAGATGGTAGCACTTTGAAATCGTATGACACTAATTCTGGAAAAATAGCCGGACTTATCTGTTGGGAAAATTATATGCCTTTAGTTCGGAATGCGATCTATGAAAGTGGAGCTCAAATATTAGCTACTCCAACCTGGGACAAAAGCACAAATTGGCTGCAATCTATGCAACATATTGCCAGAGAAGGTGGGGTATTTGTTATTAGTGCATGTATGGTACTACGAATAAGTGATATTCCTGATGAGTATGAGTTTAAAAAACTATATCCTGATGAGAAAGATTGGATAAATGTTGGAAATAGCTGCGTAATTGGCCCTAACGGACAACTTTTAGCTGGACCGCTGGAAGCTGAGGAAGGGATTTTGTATGTAGATATAGATCTTAACCAAATCATAGCTGCAAAACGTATGTTTGATGTAGTAGGACATTATGCGAGACCCGATGTGTTTAACTTTTCTATCAATAAATAAAATCCTAGTATAATTCCTTGCAAATATTAACCCAAACAATGTGAGTAATACGATTTGAGAAAGAAGAAAATAATTTTTGGAACAATCATTTTAACTGTATTAATCTAATATTCAAGTTGAAATAAAATATATAACACGGCTTAATGGAATATATCCAAATAAAAAAGCCAACTGTACTCCTACAATCGACTTTAGCCTACTAACTCAAAATTAGCCCACTATAAAATGGTGTATAAATTTATAAAGTAAAGAGAAATAATTCACGGAACATGAAACTAGTAGGCGTAATAATACAAAAGCTTTTAATCTTCATCCCTACTGTAGTTTTATTGTAAATTTGAATAAGTCAACATTTTTTTATACTTTTATTCCAAACTTATCCTACAAAGCTGTGAGAAAGATAATTTTACCCCTCGTAATAACTATGTCATTGGGAGTAATGACTAGTTGCAAAAACCAAGAATTAAATTGTACTCAACAACTCCAAAAAATTGAAAAGGAGTATGATGAGAAATTGTTGAATGCCAGTGATAATGAAGAAAAACAAATTGACCTACTTGGTGAAAAGTTACTGAAACTTGACGAATTAGAATGTGTGTGACGAGATTAATGAAGTAAATCGAATTACAATTTAAATTATTCTATTTATTAAGGATTCTTTTTCATTGACCTCTAGAATCCTTCGACAAAAAAAGATAGCCTGCTGTTCCTTTAACAACGGACTATCTAATGGGGGAAGTTAATATTGATATATTAACAAAAATAGAACTCCTGCATAGTTACAATATTGTAATTCATTATATAAAAAAGCCAACTGCATTTCTGCAATTGACTTCTTAGCTTACTAAACTTAAAATTAATCCAAGCTCTAAAGTAATTCTAACGTATAGAAAAAACAAACGAATTAGGACGAAACGGTACAATTAATATCCGAACAGTAGTGAAATATTATCAAGACGAACTAATGAGTTATATCGTGATATAATTTAAAAGTTATAAAGTTTGGTCTAGAAATTTATTTAAGTACGGTTTAAATAATTAGGGAACCCCATTTTTAGCGTGGTTTTTTCTTTGAAAGACAGATTCAAATATTGTAAAAAAATAACCTAAAAAAACCACCTATAGAGGGGAGTAAGTGGTTTAGTTAGTAGTACTTATCTAAGCAATTTTTATAATTTAATTCATGAAACTATTATTGCCTTTAATGGAAACGTAACTTTTATCTCTAAGGCCGACATGGAGGAAGACAATCTATTTCGTCACCATGGTCTAAATGGCTTTGTAATGCTTCACCTGGAATTAAAATTTCAACAAATCCATTTCCCGTTTTATGCATAATCCAAACCATATAAGCTTGTTCCGGAGAATCATGTTCAGTTTTTGAACTTTCGAATGAAAAAGATAACATAAATAAAGCTAGAATTACGAGTGTAGTTTTCATCATAGAAGGTTTAAATCTCCTCTAATTTAAATATTTATTCATCAAAAAATTAAATATTTAGGACGAAACGATACTTTTTATGTCCGAAACAGTCCTTTTATTTATCAAAGTCAATCAATAAATTAAATTTCCAATATTTTATTATCTTTATTTTATTGGAAAATAACTAGGTCATGTCTTTTTGAAATACATAAAGTTTTAGGCAATTGTCTGAAATGAAAGCTTGGAATGCATCACCTGAAAGAGGTTAAATTGAACTAAATATGATAAAGCCTATGAACATTGGAGATATTGTATTGATAATTGTCCTGCTTCATCAAAGAATTTATATAAATATGGATTGAATATATTGGAGTTACAACTAATTAACTCGACAACAGATGAGAGTAGAAAAAAAATAAAAAAAGAAATTGAGGGTTTACATAAGATGAGTGTAAAATACTTTCCAGACTATTTTGAAAATTGATTAAAATAGATTCTATAATTTCAAAAAATATGTTAGCATAAAAATACCAGTCATCCCCCAACGACTGGTATTTGAGTTAATGAATTTATCAAGTTTTAACTACATCTTCATTATAATTCGTAATTAATCTAAAACTTAAACTTGAATTTTCAAATATACATTCTTTTAAATTAAATTATATGACATTTATCATATGGCCCTCATTGACTGCTAGATATAAAAAAACCAATTGTAATTCTACAACTGGTTCTTAGCTTACTAAAACTAAAATTAATTCGAAACAAATTTAATTCTATGTCTCGTCCTGAAATAGCGTTACACAAAAAACCAGTGTAATGAGAACAAAATATCAAAACGAACAAGACAGAACAGAAACTTCCATTTCTAGCTCTTATTTTAAAAATAAAATATTCAAAAAAAAAGCGGTTATATTTCTATAACCCGCTCTATAATACTAACTCTATAATTAATTCTATGAGTCAACTTCGTCGCAATTAAAAATCTAACCTTACATAATTATAAAATTGTTCTCAAGTTAGGCTCAGTTAAATAAGATATTTAAGTTTTTATCAGGCTCTAGCAAAGTCACTTTTACCTTATTAAATAATTTTTACTTTATCATTAATTAACTACATATTTTGTTCTACGACTTATTACGCGATTTGCTACTATATTGCTATATTTGCGCTCTATTTATAGAGGCACATGTGGTGAAATTGGTAGACACGCCAGCTTGAGGGGCTGGTGTTCGATTATGAACGTGCTGGTTCGAGTCCAGTCATGTGCACTAAAAATTTGTTTATCAAATACTTACAAAATTATTTACTCGCCTTTGTACCAACCGCAAAAAAGTTCTCTACCAGTGTATCTTTTAAAATGTAAACACCCCTCGAATCCTTGAGGACATTCTTGATATCCTTTTAAGCGATGCGATTCACCTGTCTTGTTCTCAGATCTCAAATATTCCACGTGAATCCAGTCCTTTGGATCTAGAAGCTTCATATTTTAATTCAAAAAATTACAGGACCATTATCTCATCAATAAATATCCAGGATTGTGCTCCAGCTCCTTCATGCCATTTAGGAACCGTTTTCATATTCTTCAATTTAATTTTAATATAACGTGCATTTACTTTTTCAAAATTAATTTTGAAATTCCTGATTTTAGTATCTCTGTTTCTATCGGTTGGAGGAATATTCATCCTTGCAATTTGTTTCATAGATTCCGATGAATTACCAGCAAATACTTCCATATTCATCGGGTAAAAAATATAATTTGAAATCCCCTCCAAACAATTAACTGATATGCCTTCAAAGTCAACAGTTTTTCCCATATCTAGAGTAGCAATTAAATCCTCATAATATCCATTCCATTTTCCATCTCTAAAATTGACAGAACCTTTTTCAAGATTGATTAATTTTTCTATACCCGGATAAGATTTTTCCGGTGGATATTTTACGGCCACATCTTCAATTTTATGCTTTACTTTGAAATAATCCCTTTCCACAACATCACTTGGATACCAATTCTTTTTAAATGATCTAGTTTTAAATTGAGATGATACATTTAAAATAAAAGGTTCTATATACGCTATTGAAGTACTATCAGGTTCTTTTCCATTAAGTGTATAAAATATTTTCTCATCATTAAGATTACCTTTTACTTCTACTTTTATTTCACCTTCAAATATTGACTTTTCCCCAACAAGAATTGGCTTATCCAGTTTTGTTTTCTCAATAAAACCTTCTTGCAGACCCTGTGATATGGTAGTTTGTCCACCAAGTTCATCATTTACAACAATATTATCGGCTTGATTTCCTATATTTCCAAAAAATATTTTCTCAGGCTCAATAAAATTTAGTAATTCAGTTATGCCTTCATTTGTTACACCTGTATCGAATAGATTCAATATTTCTAACTCCTCTTTGTCTTTTATAGTTTCAAGAGTTTTATTGGTTATTAAAGTCTGATCTAAACGTAAAATTCTTAAAGAGTTTAATTTTTTTAATCCATATGCCAAATCATCCGACAGTTTACTTTCCTGCAAATTAAGCTCAACTAATTGTTCCGAAATTGATGACAATCTTTTGATGGCCTTTTTAGAAATTATTTTACCATTATTTGAATAGGTCGCACTCAAATATGGTTCGCCAAAAACAATTTTTCTAATAATGAATCCATTTTCAATTAAATATTCAATGTCTTTGTAATCTGCATCATCAACTTTTCTTTTTGGCAGAACGAGGTAATCTACTAACAACTTGGAAAGTGTATCATTATCCGCATAATTGATTGATTGTTTATTAAAATCACCTCCTGTTGCTATCCAATGCTTGATCAACCATATTTCATTTCTTGTCAATTGAGGCTTTCCAGATGGAGGCATGTGATTATCTTCCTCAATGGGCAAAATCAAAGAAGTATACATGGCACTTTCACTAATACTTCCCGCCTTCAATATTTCTCCATTTTCTCCTCCCTTTTTAATATGTTCAATCGTACTTAAATTCAACTCTCCCTTAGTTTTATTTGAATTATGACATTGAATACACTTGTCATCAAGTATAGGTATAACTACATTTTTATAATAATACAAACTGTCTGTATCTAATATTAATTCCTGTTCTTCATCAAATGTTAAGGGTGAATAAGCCGTTAAAAAATTGTCGCCATGAGTCAATATGCTTCCATAATGCCCTGTAACAGTAGTCAATAAAAGAGTTGTAATATATAGAGGCATATACATTTTCTTCATTGCTCCGTTCTTAGTTTTTTTTGCATAAAACAACAAACATGTCATAATTGCCATCGTAAATCCTGCGTACATATGAATCTGAAGAATTTCCTCTCCATATCCTCCTTCGAGAGACAAAAAATAGCCCAATATGGCAGTCAGAACAGAGAAAAATGCTGAAAATGCCAAAGCATTTATTATCATTGGATTGAAATCATTCTTTTTATATCTTCCAATAATTTCGATAAAAAAAGTGAGCAATAAAGCTCCTATAGGCAAGTGTAGTAATAAGGGGTGAAATCTACCAAAAAATAAAAGTACTCTTGGGGTCTCTTCTTTTTCTCCAGCATAGGCACTTATGGAAAATATAAAGGCTACAGCAAAAAACAGTAACTTCTTTCGTCTCAACATATATCTTTAATTATTAATATTAAATATTTATGCCAGTACGTTATGAATAACATTTCCCGCAATATCTGTTAATCTATATCTTCTACCCTGATGTTTATATATCATTTTCGTATGGTCTATTCCCATTAAATGAAGCGTTGTAGCCTGCAAATCATGAACATGCATCGGGTCTTTTATTATGTTGTATCCATAATCATCTGTTTCTCCATAAGTCATTCCAGGCTTTATACCCCCACCTGCCATCCAGATAGTAAAACATTTAGGATGATGGTCTCTGCCATAATCATCTTTGGTTAGAGTTCCCTGACTATAGTTTGTTCTACCAAACTCTCCTCCCCAGATCACAAGTGTCTCATCTAACAATCCTCTTTGTTTCAAGTCCATAACCAAAGCAGCAGAAGCTTGATCAGTATCTTTCGCTTGTTTAGCCGTAGCATTTGGCAAATTGGCGTGATGATCCCATCCCATATGATACAATTGTACAAATCGTACATCTTTTTCAATAAGCCTACGAGCTAAAAGACAATTGGCCGCATAAGTACCTGGTCTTGCTGCATCTGCACCATACATTTGATAAATATAATCTGGCTCATTTTTAATATTCATCGTTTCAGGAACAGAAGTTTGCATTCTGTAGGCCATTTCATATTGGGCAATTCTACTGCTTATTTCAGGGTCACCAAATTCGCGTTCTTGTTTTTCATTGAGCTCAGCTATATGATCCAGCATTTTTCTTCTCGTCATACGACTCATTCCGTCAGGATCCTTTAAATATAATACCGGATCCTTTCCTGCTCTAAATTGGACTCCTTGATGTAGAGAATTTAAAAAGCCATTACCCCACAATCTGGAATATAAAGGTTGTGCTTGTGGTCTTCCTGTTCCTCGTGAAAGCAGCACTGAAAAAGTTGGTAAATTTTCATTTAAACTACCCAATCCATAACTCATCCATGAGCCCATGCAAGGTCTTCCAGGTTGTTGAGAGCCCGTTTGAAAAAATGTAATAGCAGGATCATGATTGATTGCTTCGGTATGCATTGATTTTATGAAACATAACTCATCTGCAATCTTCGCAGTATATGGTAATACATCACTCAACCAGGCACCGGACTGACCATATTGATTAAATTTAAAATTGCTCCCAACCAAGGGGAAACTTTTTTGATTTGATGTCATACCGGTTAAACGCTGTCCTTGACGAACCCAATCAGGCAATTCTTTCCCTCTTAATTCATTTAACAAAGGTTTATTGTCGAATAGATCTAACTGGGAAGGACCTCCGCTTTGAAATAAATAAATAATTCTTTTTGCCTTAGGTGCAAAATGAGGAAGATTTAATTGACCATTGTTCATCCCCGCTGAATTCGCTTCATTCCCACCTTTGAAAATTTGCAATGGATCATACATTGAAGCCAAAGCGGCGGCCCCTATTCCAAAGCCTAATTTTTTTAAAAAATGCCTCCTATTGTTTATGTTTAATTTTTTGATTATTTCGTCCATCTCAATAAAATTAGCTTTTTATTATTGTTTCCTCTAAGTTTAATAATACACATGCCAAAGTAGTGTATTTATACAGATCATACTTATCCACACTTTCATCAAGCGGGGTGTCTCCGATAGTCAGTAAATCTTCAAAGTTTTTATCTGAACTCTTTAATCCTTCTTCAGATTCTTCCAGATATACCGTCATATTTTGAAGCTCCTCTTTATCGGGTAATCTAGAAGTTATTGTTCTAAATAGAAGTTTCGATATATCTTCTTGTGAATTCAATTCCTTCTTTAAGATATTCGTTGCCAATACTCGTGCCGATTCAATGTACTGTGGGTCATTTAACAAGACCAAGGCTTGAAGCGGAGTACTTGTTTTTTGACGTTTCACTTCACAAAAATCTCGAGATGCTGTATCGAAAGTCATCATGGAAGGTGGTGGTGCTGTTCTTTTCCAAAAGGTGTATAAGCTTCTACGATATAAATTTTCTCCTTTTGTCATCTTGTAGCTAGCCAAGCTTCCTCCTCCGCCTCCGGTTTTCTCCTTCCACAATCCTTCGGGTTGATATGGTCTAACGCTAGGGCCTCCTGTTTTTCTAACTAACAAACCGCTTACTGCCAATGCGTTATCCCGAATCATTTCCGCGGGCAATTTATATCGTGCCCCTCTTGCCAATAATTCATTTTGTGGATCTAACGCCAGTCCTTCCTTCGAAATTAATGATGACTGTTGATAGGTAGATGACATAACAAATTTTTTAATCAATAATTTGATATCCCACCCTTCTTCCCGAAAAGTTACCGCTAACCAATCCAATAATTCTGGATGCGTTGGAAGAGCACCTTGATTTCCAAAATCAGCAGGTGTAGAAACAATTCCTCTTCCAAAAATTAATTGCCAATAGCGATTCACTGTCACTCTGGCTGTCAATGGATTTTGTTCGCTAAGAAACCATTCCGAGAGTCCTAGCCTGTTTTTTGGCAGAGATTGATCGAAAGCTAAAACTGCCTCGGGAGTCCCGTAAGTAACAACCTCCCCCAAAGCGTCGTAAGCCCCTCGATTCAAAATATGAGTTTCCCTCAATCCGGGAGACTCTTCCATAATCATAACTTTCAACTCCTTAATAGAATCAGGTTTTCGAATAAATGGAATTTCTTTAATTATTAAGTTAGAATCTATCTCAATGTATGGCTTAGGTATTTCTCCATATTCAATTCTTCCTTTTTCATCAACTTGATTGAAAAAACTATAAACTTGATAAAATTCTTTTTGGGAAACCGGATCATATTTATGATCATGACATCGACTGCATTCCATTGTTAAGCCCAAAAGAGATTTTGTTGTAGTGATTGTTCTATCCATTACATATTCTACACGGTATTCTTCATCCACCACCCCACCTTCTTGAGTGATTTTGTGGTTTCTATTAAATCCTGTGGCCAATATTTGCTCTTTGGTTGGATTGTCAAGCAAATCTCCCGCCAACTGCCACGTAATAAATTCATCAAAGGGTAAATTTGAATTGAAAGCATGAATTACCCAATCGCGCCAAGGCCACATGGTTCTTTCCAAATCATCCTGATAGCCGTGTGAATCTGCATATCTGGCAACATCTAACCAATCCGAACTCATCCTCTCGCCATATTCCTTTGATGCTAATAATTGATCTACTACTTTCTCGTATGCGTTACTATCCGCATCCATTAAAAAATTATCAATTGCATCCAAATCCGGTGGCAATCCGGTGAGGTCAAAATACAAACGCCTAATTAATTTTTCTTTTGTGGCTCTTTTAGAATGTTTCATTCCCTTTGCTTCCAATTTACTAAGTACAAAAAGATCTATTTCATTCTGAGCCCAACCTTCTTCTTTAATTGTAGGAACATCAGGCTTAACTGGAGGGATAAAAGACCAGTGCGACTCCCAGGTAGCACCTTGTTCTATCCATTTTATAAGAATTTCCTTTTCATATTCATTAAGTGTAAGATTAGAAACAGGGGGAGGCATTCGCACGTTGGGATCATCATTTGTAATTCGATATACCAATTTACTCTCATCCGTATTACCCGGAACTATTGCATAATGATCTTTCAACTCACCTAAAGCTCCGAGAGCAACTTCTTTGATATCAAATCTTAAACCCGCTTCCCTCGTTCCTGCATCCGGACCATGACAGAGAAAACATTTATCCGATAATATGGGTTTTACATGAAAATTAAAGCTTATAATATTTGGTACTTGTTGTTCATTGATCGCCAAATATCCTTCTGATGGATTGGCAGAACTCAACAATCTATAAGTTCCCTCATCCGCCAATAAGAACTTTACAAACACAAAGCATAAATATGGAATCAGAAAGTAGAAAACTATTGTAAATTTTTTCATAAACTATTAATTTGACTAAGTTTTTCTCAATATATAAATCAATTCACTATGAAATAAAAAAAATTCGACCAATTACATTACAAAGTAGGTAAATAGATCATTCTCAATTTGCTATATATAAAACAATAAGTGCTACAAATTTGATATATCTGCAAATTTCAAATAAAAGAACTTAACCCTTTGAACTTTTGATCAAACACAAATTAATCGATAAATATAATAATTAAAAGATTGCATTAATCCTAATTCTTACCTAGTCAACATTCTACAACTTTGTGATTGTTATGAAATTAGATTGATTTCCTGATTGTTACAATATATAACGACGACAAAGCCATGTTCTCTAATCTACTTACAAGAGACTTATTTTTCAACTAACCATAATGTTTGATGATAATTCTATTGATAGGAAAATCTTTTTAAACTAGAGGTCAAAGGAATAGACATACCTAATTATACCGATACAATTCAAATAATTTCTAATTAATACGTTATTACTCTTAAAACTATGTCTGCTATGTCATAGTAAATAAATTTAAAAGCATTAATATTTTGGAAATATGGATGAAACAAAATTTGGAGATGTATTTAGAAAATTACTTAAGTTGGTTGATCTTGATAGAGATGGAATGAGCATACAGGAAATGTTTGATCACCGCTTTGAACTCCTAAGACTCCAAGAGCTTGGGTTAAAACTATTGGATGATATTGAAGCCAGACATTCTTAAATCATTATGACCCATGATACCTTAAAAATCCAGTCCTGTACACTTTTATTCTTCTACTAAATCAAATAATCAGGACGAAATGATGTGTTTTCCGCCCGAGACCTAACTTTTGTTGATCAAAGTAAATAATGTAGTATTCAAAAATAAAATGAAAAAAGCCAGTCATGTGTCTATAACTGGCTTAATAAGAAAATCACTCTTAAATCTAATTTATTAACTATACAAATTTAATTATAAATCTACAGAATGAATGTTACTCCAGTCACCAATGAAAAAAGCCAGTCGCATTACTACAACTGGCTTCTCAATCAAAAACTTTTTTTTTACTAACTAAAAAAATCAAGTACTCAAATTTACATTAGACGAAATTCACACACTATGATATTTGTCATAGTTTTAAAAAAGACGAAGTAAAATATTTAGATCAATTTTTAATTTACAAAAACCTGTTTAGACTCATCTACACTAAAGTACTTTACTTAATTTCAATGAATTAAGTCTTCCGATAGGAATAATTTTATTCAACAAAATCGATAGAAATTCCAGTTTGACATATAAATTCATATTCTGCATTATCAATTCGAATTTCATTATACCTGTAAATGAGCAACAATTTCGTATTTATTAATGAGTTTTAAACGATATTACTATTAGGTGTTTTTAGATGATTCTTTGGTTGAGAACCAATAAATGAGATAAAGAATACCGGGTGGGGCAACCCCTCCTATAAAAACAAAATCTGAAATTAAATCAAATCTCACAATGAATAGACCCGCAATTCCCAGAGTAGCTATCAATCCTCCCAATCCTTCCCACTTAAGAGCTATTGCTAGTCCAAGTAAAGTACTCATCGGGAAAAAGATAAATGATAAGACTTCATCTTTGTTAAGTCCTCCTCCATTTTCTGCACCACCAATTAGGTCAGCGATCAAAAAAAATAAAACAAAAGCCAATATAAGAGTCCCCCAAATTCTGGCAATCCAACGAATAATGTTTGCTCTCTTTTCTTTATAGGCCATAGTATATAGCTTTAGTTAATTCCTAAGTTAGTGATTATTAATTAAATCATTAATAATTAGATGCAGTAGCAACCATATTTAGAGCACTAAGCCCTCCTTATTTCTAAGGAGGGCTTATTTATTAAGTCTAATATTTAGATATATGCCTAGTTTACAGGTACTTTCAATTCAATTGTTCCTGTATCTGAAATAACACCAACAGATACATTAATAGACTCCAGCGATTCATACTTGATATAACTATTATCTTCTATCGTAATTTTATAATCTCCTGCATCAAGCCCTTGAAACAAGAACTCACCGTTAACATTGGTTGAGGTTACGGCTACATGTTCATCACCTTCTACCGCATTAGCCTTAAATACCCTCACAACAATACCTTCAAGAGCCACAGGTCCATCAACATTGTCTTCTTGAACTTCTCCGATTACTTTACCACTAATGGAGCCAGAATTAACCTCTGTATTAACTCTTATTACAGGTTTCAAATTATATCTTCCGGAATTACCTGCTTTAACAATTGATCTTTGAACATCCCAGTCAAGAATAAAAGTATAAGAAAAACCAGGTTCTAATTCGGTATCTAACTTTAATTTTAAACCTGATTGCTGTGCGCTTGGTGTATAAAGGCGGACATGCTCCACCACTCCTTCAATTACTATTGAATTATTATCACTTAAAACAAGTCTTATTTGTTTTAACATCCCCGAAGGAATAATTTCGTCGGTCAATAAAAGACTATTTCCAGCAATGAGTTGTGTAAGATCAATATTAATCGGATAACCTCCTTCGGGTGTAAAACTTTTCCATCCTTCTTCGTCCTCTGAACTATTATATTGAATATCTATTATTTCAACATTAACCTGCTCATAATCACCTTCGGCGTCAATTAATTTTAACTGGACTCTGGCAGTGTTGCTTTCTTTATCATCATTGCAACTTTGGAATCCCAATGATATGACCATAGCAATTACCAATAATAATACATTTTTTTTCATAGCTTAAATATATTTAATTGTTAATAAATTTTATCAGAGCATAAAATTAAGGCCAATTTCTAAAGTAATTCTAAAGTTGGCTTGAATATCGATGCCAAGATCACGTATAAAGCTCAGTGCTATTTGGCTGAATGATCTGACTACTTTGTTAAGTATTCCTTAATATATTCATAATAAACAATTAAATATGGTTAAAATATTCTTAATTGGTAAAATTTTAACCTTATTAAAAGTAACAAATATGACAAAAGTCGTTCCTTTATGTATATAAAAGTCTAATCTATATGTCTAATCTAAATTATATTATTATGAAAACCTTAAAATTAGTTATCACAGCATTCGCATTAGTATTTACAATTAATATTGCCTCTGCCAATGAAAATCCTGTAAAACCGAGCAATCAATTAAGATCTGAATTAGTCCAACTTTTAGGCACTAGTAGCCCGTATGAACTTTTAGCAGATGAAGTAACGGCTGAAGTTATCTTTACGGTTAATTCTTCGGGTGAAGTGATTATCATTTCAGTTATTTCAGACAACCCTCTTACCGTAAAACATATCAAAAAGCAAATAAATTATAAAAAAGTTTCTCACAGAACTACAAAACCCGGAGAAATGTATTTGATGCCGGTAAGAGTTGTAAGATCCTAGTCGATAATTCAATATCTCTTTTAATGGGTGCTTTTAAGCACCCTTTTTTTATGCGGTAAATCATAGCTGCTCTGAAGGCCACTTTCTCCGTTCCCTCAATAGATGAAGTACATCAAGGTTCTATGACTATTATGATCTCCCTGCAATCTGGACTCATGTATTTGCTCTTTAGAATGGATCTGGGTTTTTCTGGTACGATCTAAATATCCAGTTCGAATTTATAAACAAAAAGTCGTTTTAGTAAATTATTTCTCTATACCCATACCTAGAGAACTTAAGCTAATAACAATTATTCGAAATAATGTAAAAATCTCCTTTATCAACTGTTCATACACCCGATATAGAATGATAATATTCCTTAAATAAACTTAAACCGAAGTTATAAAAATTTAAAATAATTTTCTAATACCTTGTCATTTACATCATTAGGAGTTTGTATCTCAAGTAGCTTAGGTTTTTCGTCCAACAAATAAAAAGATTTTAATTGGTATATTAATTTCTCTTCGTTATCAGCAAATAAATATTCTAAACCGTACATTTCACAAAGTTGACCGGCATTTAAATGATGAGGTGTTTCGAAAAATTCTAAGACATTCGTGGATTTGGGTCCCGGAATAAATCTGAAAATTCCACCTCCTGAATTATTGATCAAAACGATTCTAAAATTGTTCTTTATATATTTATTCCACAGGGCGTTGCTATCATATAAAAAACTAATATCACCCGTAAGAAGAACCGTTTGTTTTTTATTAATATAAGATGCTCCTATAGCAGTTGACATACTTCCTTCTATTCCACTTGTTCCTCTATTACAATATATTTCCAGAGAAGTATTCAAATTAAATAATTGCGTATAACGAATAATTGAGCTATTTGCCAATTGAACATGCATATTATATGGCAATTGTTTCAATAGAATTTCAAAGGTTTTAAGATCTGAGAACTCGATTTGTTCTAGATATTTATCATGTTTGTCATCTCTTAACGCCTTGACATCTATCCATGCTTTTTTATATTTACTTTCTCTCGCCTTAATATAGGTTAAAAACTGACCTAAAAAATATTGAGGGGAAATGGTAAAATGATATTCCAGACAGAAAAAAGTGTCATTCGCATTATAAATATCAATATGCCAGTGATGTTTGGGAGAAAATTTCCTTAAAAAGTATTTAACTTTTTTTGAAACGATCATACCTCCTAATGTCAATAGGATATCAGGCTTAAATTCTTCCAATTCCTTATCATTCATTGGAAAAATAACTTTATCGATGCTGTTAATGAATTGAAGATTATTTACATTAGAAGTTGTTTCTGTAAGAACAATTACTGAATCATCCAGGCTGATCTCATCTAATTGGGATTGCAACAATTCATCCGGATAATTTGTTCCAATTAAGATCATTTTTTTCAAAGAATTGTTCCAGATCTCAGCAAGATCCTGAATTTTTTCAACTCCCCGATTCGATTCTTCCATTATATTATCAATCACAACTTCCGGTCTTTCTGATCCCGAAGACTTATCATTGATGCTATTCAGTTTCTCTACTGTTTCATACAGCGGTTCATCAAAAGGAACATTAATATGAACCGGACCACTTTGATCCTTTGCAATATAAAGAGCTTTATCAATTAAAGCTTGATCATCCAAAATCTCGTCATTTAACAAAGAGGATTGCTCATCATGATCTTCTTGAACTAAGTCAGGACTTTCTATATCGAGTAGATTTGCATTGAAAAGAATATGATTGGTAAATACATATTCTTGCTTAATGGTTTGTCCGTCTCCAATATCTATTAGATGCTTCGGTCTATCCGCTGATATAATTACCAAAGGAATGTTGCTATAATATGCTTCTGCAACTGCAGGATAGTAATTTAATAAGGCCGATCCGGATGTACAAACCAAAGCAGTTGGCTTTTGTGTTTGTTGAGCAATTCCTAAAGCAAAAAAGCCTGCACTTCGTTCATCTACAATACTTAGTGCATTTATTCTTGCGTGATTTACAAAACCAATGGTTAATGGCGCGTTTCTTGAACCTGGTGATATAACAACATTTTCAATGTCATTATCAATACAACTTTGTATGACCAGTTGGGCAAGCTTATTTTTTGGAAATTGAGTCATCAGTTAATAAATGTTTAAACAACAAAAATAAAAATGTTTATCACAAAACCCTTTTCATTACGTCACTTTTTATACATGTTTCTTCCCATTCATCTTCTGCTATACTGTCTTTTGTTATTCCCCCACCTACATAAATATTTATACTTGTATCATTTATCTTCATACAACGTAAATTCACGTATAAGTTTGTTACAGAATCAGAATGAATTTCACCCAAAAATCCCGTATAATATTCGCGATTATAATTTTCGTTTTTGAGAATAAAACGTTTTGCAGTTTCTTTAGGAATACCACAAACTGCAGGAGTAGGATGCAAAGTGCTAATTATGCTTTGAAGTTCATCTCCGGAGGATAATTCCCCTTGGATCTCTGAACAAATATGAAGTAAGCTTCCCGCTTTAATAGTAAATGGTTCACTTATCTCTAAATTAAAATCTTTAAGCTTGAATTGTATATAGTTAGTTACAAAATGTTGCTCCTGTTTTTCTTTAATATTCCAAAAAGTATCTAATGTACCCTCATAATTCTGTGTAGCAGCTAATGCCATAGTTTTAAATCTATTATCATTAACTTCAATTAATGTTTCAGGAGTAGCTCCCATCCATAGTCCTGTCACAGGATGAAACCAAATGTATACAAAAGCCTCTTGATAATAATTTAAGAGTTTTTCCAGTACATCAAATATATTAATGTCTCTGTAATAAACTATTTCCTTGCGGGAAAGGACAATTTTTTCTGTATTAGAATTATTTATGAAATCGATTGCTTTTTGCACCAGAGCAATGTAAATTTTCCTATCCTCAACATTGCTCTTTCCAATATGAATTTCTATAGATTTCTCCTCTCCCCCTTTACTTGAAAAAGAAAGGCTAACTGAATTACCTTCCCTTATTACCAAGGATTTTTCCTGATCATCAAAAGGAGCGAATACAAATCCTGAAACCGATAAACCGTCAGCAAAATTTGTAGAATCATCATTTTGAATGAGGGCCTTTACAGTTTCAGAGTTAGGCTTTCTATAAAAAACAAATGGCGTATCCCGATTAAGGCATTTATTTAATTCCTCTTTTAAACTCTCCATCAGTCTGCAACTTTTAGAAAAACATTTTTAATTACCTCAAAATTGGTCCAGATCAAATCATGTCTCCCCTTTTCAAGAGGAATTAAATCAAAGATCTCGGGACTTAATTTATTCTCTAAAAAAATGGAATTTTGATAAGGGACAATTCGGTCTAACTTACCATGTATAGAGATTATTTTTGTATTACTTATATCCCATTGATTCTCATAATTGATCAGTTCCGTTCTATGACGCAATTTTTCTTCTGTGGCAGCCTGAAATACTTTTGGCACTAACGGTCGTGTAAGTTTCCATTCGTATATTTTCATTAACCAAAACATGGGTTCCAGATCTCCCCTTACTGCTGCAGCCAGAAGTAATTTTAACTTATATTTTTTTTTACTGGCCAGCGCAGTAGTCCCTCCGTAAGAATAACCTGCAAGAATTACATCTTCGGTCTTTATCCTTGCCAAAACTGCATCTAAAACCTCTACTTCCTCTTTCAACGAATTTACAACTATTCCTCTATTCCCATTGCCATATCCTATTCTGTCATAGGTGATTATATTATATTTTTGATTTAATTCTTTATCCAATAAATACTTTTTAAAATCAAGAGCTGAGCCTGGGGAACCATGAATTAATACAAGAGTAGGGAGCTTATTATCTATCTTTTTCTGCATATGAATTGTTCTCACTGAATTGTCCTTATACTGGACGTACCTAATAAAAGGGTGATTGAATTCTGTTTGTAAGACCTCCAACGCTTCCTTATCAGATTTTGGGCTGAACAATTTATAAAACAATATGGAAAGAGCTATAAAAAAAATTAATAGCAGTAGCCCAATAATTTTAAATCCATTCCTTATCCATTTTTTCTTCATACTTAATGGCTCAATTTTTAGGCAAAATAATGTTAGTCAATTTACAAATAGAAATAAGCTTTCCCTCTTCATCAACAATTTTTATCTCCCATAAATGTGTCATTTTTCCTTTATGAATAATTCTGGCTGTTGCAGTAACCACTCCTTTTCTTTTGCTCTTTACATGATTGGCGGAAATTTCTATTCCTCTTGCTTCGAATTTTTTAGTATCAATAAATAAATGAGATGCCATACTCCCTACACTCTCCGCTAAAGAAACTGTAGCACCACCATGCAATAAACCCATTGGTTGATGTACTCTCTCATTAACCGGCATAGTGGCAACCAAATAATCTTCCCCTATTTCGGTATATTGAATATTCAACGTCTCCATAAGGGTATTCTTATTTATAGAATTAATTTTAGAAAGTATTTCTTTAGTACTCATCCTTGAATTTATTAGTTAGACGTAAAAGTAATATTTTTCAATCTATGAACAGGTTATAGACAAGATTAAACTTAAAAATTAAATTAAATATAGTGGCGAATTACATGTTTATTTGGTAATTTTGCCGCAAATTTCGAATAAATAATATGATTTATAAAATTAGAGCAATATTAAACGTAGAGGAAGATGTAATAAGGGATATTGCAATTCTTAAAACCGAAACATTGGAAGATCTGCACAACGCTTTGTCCAATGCATTTGGTTTCGAAGGAAATGAAATGGCTGCTTTTTACAGATCAAATGAAGATTGGATCCAAGGTGAGGAATTTCCATTATTTGATATGGGAGATAATTTAGACCCAAAGACCCAAATGAGAGAAATCATATTAGAGAATATTTTAGCAGTAGAAAATGCCAAATTGATCTATGTTTATGATTTTTTTAGTATGTGGACCTTTTATATTGAACTCATTGAATCTAATTTAGAACCTATTAATTATGAACTACCCAGTTTGGTTTTTTCTCTAGGTGCTGTACCTAAAAACGCTCCAAATCTTGCTTTTGAGAGCGACAATTTATCTGGAGATCAAGACGACGATGAGGAAGAGGATGAGTTTGGCTTTGATGAATATATGAGCTAATTAATTCCCAAAAAAAATCATTCTTACGAATAACTCTGGTTAAGTTAATGTTTAAAAGCATCAGCTCCACCAAACCAACCTGATAGCCCTCTATTTCTCCTCGATATATTAAGAATTCTCCTCTAATATTTTTTTCAATCGAATGGCAACGACCCTTTCCTGACCAGGGTCTAACATCCAAGTTGTGATACCAACGTGCTCTTTACCTCCAACAGTTTCTATAGAAGGATGACCATCCCGTAATTCTTGCCTGAGATCTTCGGGAGAAATCTTAACTATACTTTGATCCCATTCTATTCTTAACGACGGAACATGATTGGCATATTTAGGAACATGGATCTCTGTCTTTACTCCCTCTACTGATAATGCGCTATCACTTATTAAATTTATTTGTTTTTCCCACATTTCCCACTCTTTTTCGTGGTCTCTTTGCAAATACAGCTCCAAAGCTACCAATATCCCTAGCACTTCTTCCTTATTCACTTTCATTCCGCGGCCAATATTAAAACCCCGAGGTGGTGTATGTAACCTCGCTGCCTCAATAAACTTTTTGTTACCTAGCAATAAACCGGCACTTTGCGGTCCTCTAAGTCCTTTTCCTCCTGAAAATGCCACCAGATCAAAGCCCATTTTCGTAAACTTGAATAGGTTGTCCACAGGTGGAACATCCGCTGCACAATCAATAAAGGTTGGGATGCTGTGCTTTTTTGCTATCTCCAAAAATTCCTTGTGCTTTATTTCACCTGAGTCCGTGTTGGCATGTAAGAACCACATCATGGCGGTTTTTTTATTGATAGCTTTTTCAAGCTCCTTACTCGTTTTTACAGTAATAATATCAACACCAACATTTCTAAGTGCATGAGTGTAAACAATATTATGCCCTTCCTGAAGTATTACTTCATTCTTTAGCCCGGTGAGATCAGGTAGTTGCTCAACATTTTTTACCTCCATACCACAAATAACTCCCGCAAGACCAATACTCATAGCACCAAATGCCCCAGAGGTTACAGTGGCATAATCACAGTCCAAAAGTTGTGCAATTCTACCCCCTACTTTATCCTGAAGTTCATCAAGGTTCACATATTCTGTTGCTCCATACGTTATTGCATCCGTAACTTCTTTGTGCATTAATGAACCTGTCATAGACGTGTAAGTTCCTGCTGCATTGATAAATGTTCTTAGACCCAATTCTTTAAAAAAGTCTCTTGTAGGAGGTTGAACAACTGCCTCCGTCATAACCTGTGCCGATAATATTCCCGTTCCAAATAAACTGCCTACTACGGGAAGTACGGAAATTGTTTTTAATAATTTTCTTCTTGTAACCATAACTTAAAATTTAATTATTTATTAATCTACGGCCGCTATGCAATCCATTTCTACCAAAGAATTACCAGGTACTCCTCCGTAAACAGCGACGGTAGTTCTAACTGGCGGATTTTTTCCAAAACGCCCTCTATAAACTGAATTCATCCCCTTATAGTCTTCCAGATCATGGAGATAAACATTTACTTTCAATACCTGTTCCATAGAGGAACCGTTTTTTACTAATTCCTTTTCAATCTCCTTCAATACATGATCTGTATGAGCTTTTATATCTCCTTCAAAATGAGCTCCTTTACCTGCAACATATAGAGTATCTCCATGTTTTACAGACCCTGAGAACAATGGAGTCTGTTGATCCTGTTCAATATCTCCCACTACCTCCTTTTTTGGTTTCGTTTCCCTGGCCATGGTATTTGCAATACCAATTCCAAATGTTCCAATAATAGCCATTCCAATTTTTTTTAACGATGTCCTTCTGCTAGTTAAATTATCCATATTAATTATATTTAGTTACTAATTTATTTCAATTATTTAATACATCCGTTTCTTTAAAAGTTCTTGTATCTGTTCCTTGGGTACCGGCAATTCATCCATATGGTCGACCAACCATTTCGAAAAATCCCTTTCAATTTCCTCAGACCATTTATTATCTATTTGCCCAGGCGTATAACGACCTTCTTTTAAACGTGTAATACCAAACAGATCCCTCAGCCTTACTATTTCTGAGGTAACTACAACTTTTTCTGCAAGATGTGCAGGTATGAACATGACACCTTCTTTTTTTGCCAATACTATGTCTCCGGGCAAAACCGTTACTGCTCCCATTCGGATGGGTGTGTTAATACTCAACAGCATTACTTCTGTGAGGAATGATGGATGCCAATCTCTGACAAATGCATTAAATCCTTCTATTTCTGCGAGTCCTTCCATATCCCTGCTGGATGAATTAAAGACAACTCCCGATTTAGATTTTGCATAGATGGCATTACCAAGATTGTCACCAATTAATGTCCCATCTACAATTTTTCCAAACGCATCTGCAACATAAACATCACCTATCTCAAGCATATCAATTGGCCATGAGTTAGGATTTCCTATTCGCCCGTCGTCTTTTCCCTTTTTCTTGATTTGATCAGAAACGTCTGGTCGGTTGGGAACATATTGAACCGTAAGTGCACGACCAAC
>Ga0209633_10001217_pt1 | contig 27352 bp, 27 predicted proteins | sample Cruoilmetagenom1_FD_187290 | JGI IMG/M metagenome (GOLD analysis project Ga0209633, IMG submission 187290) | Oil polluted marine microbial communities from Coal Oil Point, Santa Barbara, California, USA - Sample 1 (SPAdes) (version 2) | ecosystem: Environmental > Aquatic > Marine > Oil seeps ...
GCCCAACCGTTGTATGTAATTTCAGAAAAGAGTAATTAAAATCACAATTCTACTATAAAATAATATGAGCATATCTTCTTATCATCTTGTTAAAATTCCATTTTTGTTAGCGATAAAAGGGTTGTTTATAGACTTAATTAATAAAAACACAGAAGGTCTAATTTATTCAGAATATATGTCTGCTATGACATTAGGTTCACCAATTATATCTCCTTCTCGGTTTTTAATAAGACAAGTTGCTATTTTTGCGCAATGGGAAAACGAAGTTGCTCTTGAAAGCTACTTAAAGAACGATAAATTTGGTAAATCATTGGCTAATGGTTGGCATATTCGTTTGGCATTTATGAGAAAATGGGGAGAAATAAAAGGATATCAAATACCTAAACAAATAGCTGAATTGGAAACCCCAACATCACCAGTTGTAGCGGTTACAATTGCAAGAATGAAACCTTTTGCAATACCAAGATTTTTACACTGGGGAAGGCCTGTTGAAAAAATGGTTCGTGACCATTCTGGAACATTACTATCTTTGGCTTCTTTTAAATTCCCTAATACAATTTCAACTTTCACAATTTGGAAAACAGAAAAAGAAATGACTAACATGGCTCACGGTCATAGTAAAATGAAGAAGCCAAAAAGACATTCAGATGCAATGAAAGAAAGAGAACGTAAAAACTTTCATTTTGAATTCACAACCTTAAGGTTCAAACCACTTTCTGAGTTTGGCTCTTGGAAAGGTAAGGGAAACTACATCCCGAATCTAAAACTGAAAAAATAAATGGGAACCGCATCTTTAAATCAAAACTTTCAAGATTGGTTAACTCAACAATGGGTCATTTTATTTGGGGAAAAGATTAATTCCATTCAAAATGAATGGTTGATAGGTCCTTTTGGTAAAACCAAAGGAATTGGTCAAAAATTTATTGAGCAATTAGCGAAAGATGAAAATTTAGAAATTGACTATAGTGAAAGGGACAAAGGTTTATTACAATCTGTAAGTCAACTTAACTTAGCTGAAAAAGAACAGAAAAGATTATCTAAAAATGTAATTGATTTTTACGAAAACACTAGTAAATACAATTTTGATTTAAAAGTAAAATGGAATCCTTTCTTTAGAGTATTTGGCATCTTATTAAAGGTACTGTTTAGTAATCGAATTGAACAATTAAATGTTCCAATGGATAATAGTAAAAATTCCAAAGAACTTAAAAGTGAAATAATCCAATTGATAGACAAAAAGACCAAAAGAATTAAACGTACTATTTGGCTAAGAACTTTCATTAATTCAAAACAAGTTGTGTATTCCGGTGTTTATGAAATCTGCACAATCCCCTCTGGCCAAACTTGTATAAAAGCAATATTCCCTCTTCCAAATGGTAACGCAACGGTTATTTTAAACCCAATTGTAGGTGAAAGTGGAGAACTTATTTTAAAATCTTCAGGAAGGAAAATTGGAGATTCTGGATTTTACTTTTTGCTAAACGATTCTAAAGGAAATATTTGGACAAAATTCATTAAATCATTTAAAGATGAACTAGTTGTCAAATCAATAAATAACAGAATCACAGCAGAACAGACTTTAACCTTATGGAATTTAAGAGTATTAACTTTTGAGTATAAAATAAATAAAACTACATACAACAACGTGTATAATTAATTGCTAGTGGAATTTCCTCGCGGAAATTCGCACACATTAATTATCTTTGGTCACAGCGGAAAATGACTAACGTCTTTTCCCGCAACTAACCATACACAAACCGTTTGCAGCTATATTGGCCTACTGCATTAAGTAAGAAGAAGAACAATTAGAGAAATTAAAACAATATGAAAACAACACCCGAACATGATGCAAGAATTGCAAAAATGAAATTTGCATCTGTATATCCTCATTATATAACAAAAGTTGAGGGTAAAGGCAGAACAAAGGAAGAATTACACAAAGTAATAAAGTGGTTAACGAACTTTGATGACGAAAACCTACAAAAACTGATTGACGATAAAGTGACTTTTGAAACATTCTTTGCAAAAGCAACATTGAACTCAAATGCTCCCCTAATTAAAGGTGTGATTTGTGGCTATCGAATAGAAGAAATTGAAACCCCTTTAACAAAACAAGTAAGGTATTTAGACAAGTTAGTAGATGAATTGGCAAAAGGCAGGAAGCTGGAGAAAATTTTGCGAGAACCGAAAATTAGCTAACGAATAACTCTGATCTTCTTTGCGGAAAATCCTTGCATGAACAATGAGTTTCTCTCTTTTTACTAACTTAGTGCCCAACTCAATTAAAACATACTCGAACACGTTGTGTTCCATCAAAAGATAAAAAAGCCAATATTTCATTTAGAAAATTTTAAATGTCAAATAAAAATAATGCAAGTTCTGATTTACAAGGCCTTACCCGCTTACTTACAGATGCTACCATTGGCATAACTGATTTGGTCGAAGCTATGCACAAGCGAGTAGTTCATCCTCCTTTATTGCCTTCTACTCCCATTCAACATCTGATTACCAAAATTGCAAGCATTACCTATAAAAATATCAGATGGAGCACTCGGTTTATCGGCAACGGTACAGATAAATCCTTAGGGAAGTTAGCTTCTGTGCTTGGAGAAATTGAAGCTACCGATGAAAGGGAAGCGATACGCTCCGTTTTAAACGGGATAATCGGTGATTATTTGGAAAAAAAAGAAAATCCTTTGAAGATTACTATGCAATTCAGGCATCGCGCAAAGGCTATTCCCCTTAATGGTAAAAGCCTTGAAGAGACCTATCCTAATTTCAATGGAAAAATTCTTTTGATGGTACATGGTTCATGTATGAATGATATTCAATGGACACGAAAAGAACATAACCACGGCGCGGCATTGGCAAAAGAATTAGACAAGACACCTATTTACTTGCATTACAATAGCGGTCGTCATATCTCGACCAATGGGAAAGAGTTTAATGAATTATTAGAAGAACTGGTGCAGCATTGGCCTGTACCGATTGAAGAACTGGTCATTATTGCCCATAGTATGGGTGGCTTAGTATCCCGAAGTGCCTTACATTATGGAGAACAACAGAAGAAGTTGTGGACAAAATACCTCAAAAAAATAATTTTCCTGGGCACACCGCATCATGGTGCACCATTGGAGCGAGCAGGTAATTTTTTGGATATCGTTTTAGAAGCTATTCCTTATTCAAAACCTTTTGCACGATTAGGGAAAATCAGAAGTGCCGGCGTAACTGATTTGAGGTATGGTAATTTAATAGATGAAGACTGGCAAAACAATGATCGATTTAAAATGCTGGGTGATCAAAGACAAAACATTCCAATACCTGATCAAGTTGAATGTTATTGTATTGCCGGCATTGCCGGCAATACAACAGCATCTAAATCTTCTCAATTGTTAGGAGATAACATGGTGAGTGTAAAAAGTGCTTTAGGGCAGCATAAAGACCCAACTAAAAACTTGCATCTTAAGAAGAAAAATACCTGGATAGTTTATGAAAGTAACCATTCGGAATTGTTGAGCAACCCTAAAATCTATACCAAAATAAAGTCATGGATAGATTGATGATGTATACTTTTCAATCTACCACTGATGATTTATTATCGCTCAGCGAAAATCCTTGAAAAATAATAAAACACTATATTGGTAAACTTTAATAGGCACTATTTGTCGCCTACTGTGTTTATCAAAATTGCTATGTCTTATTTCCTACACAAAGAAACTCTATTAATTTCTTGAGTAATGGATGGAATATTTTGAGTAATTTTAAAGTTAATAATATACCGTTAGTCAGAATAATAGTATAAAAATATACATAATGAATCAAAATATAAATATGGCTGTCTTAATAGACGGCGATAATATACCATCTGCTTATATAAAGGAAATGATGGAAGAAATAGCGAAATATGGGAATCCAACAATAAAAAGAATTTATGGTGACTGGACAAGACCTGGATTGAATAAATGGAAGAGCTTACTACTCGAAAATGCAATTACACCAATTCAGCAATATGGATATACTACAGGAAAAAATGCTACTGATTCCGCCATGATAATTGACGCAATGGATATCCTCTATAGTAACAAGGTGAACGGATTCTGCTTAGTTTCTAGCGATAGTGATTTTACCCGACTAGCAACTAGATTACGAGAAGCAGGGATGCAAGTAATTGGGATTGGAGAAAAAAAGACTCCAAATCCATTTATTGTCGCATGCGACAAGTTCATTTATATCGAAATTCTGAAATCTCAAAGAGAAGAAAAAACAGATAGTAAGAGTTCCAGTGATTCAGTTGTTGATCAAATAACCAGAAAGGAAATACATCTTATCTCAACTACAATTACTGATCTTTCTGATGACGATGGTTGGGCTTTTCTTGGAGATGTAGGAAGTTTAATACAGAAAAAACAACCAAATTTTGATTCTAGAAATTACGGATTTGAAAAATTGACACCTTTAATAAAGTCGATCGGAAAATTTGAAATAGAACAACGAGAAAATCCTAAAAGCAGACATAAACTAATATTTGTAAAAAATAAAGCAAAGCATACAACAAGGACTAGAAAATAATAACAACCCTTCTGTAAGGCAATGCTTTGAGTCGAATCATTGTAATCAATTTGAAAAAACAAATACTGAATGAAACAATCAATAGTTCACATTGCATTAGTTGTGAAAGATTATGATGAAGCTATCGAATTCTATACTAAAAAATTAAATTTCGAATTGATTGAAGATACGTATCAACCAGAACAAGACAAAAGATGGGTTGTTATATCGCCTCCAAATTCAACAGGGACAACAATTTTGCTTGCAAGAGCTTCAAATCAAGAACAAGAAGAATTTATTGGAAATCAGGCCGGTGGAAGAGTATTTCTGTTCTTAAACTCGGATGATTTTTGGAGAGACTATAACGAAATGACCTCAAAAGGAATCGAATTTGTTAGAGAGCCCAAAAAGGCGGATTATGGAACAGTTGCTGTATTCAAGGATTTATATGGTAATTTATGGGACTTGTTGGAATTGAACTCCGAACATCCAATTGTAAAAAGAATGAATTAAATAAAAACTAACTACAGTTGTATGAAATTAGTAATTTAGGTTTGTACATATTCTCAAATGTAATTACTAAATAAACAATTACTGATTTTTTACTAAACGTTGCCCACATTTTAAAAAAAACGAGAATTGATTAGAGATTATAAAATTATAGAATATTTAAAATACGGAAATGACAGGCAAAAGTTGGCGTATTTAGAAATTATAAAACTTGATATTTTCGAAAAGTTAAAAATCTATAATCCTATTTTAACTGGAACAATTCCAATTGAAATAGATGTACCCAATAGTGACTTAGATATAATTTGTGAATGTAAAAATCATTTAGAGTTTTCGGCATTTTTATTACAACAGTTTGCTAATAAAAATGATTTCAGAATCTATTCAAAAGAACAAAACGGAATTGAATCAACCATTGCAGAATTTAGAACAGAGAACTTTACATTTGAGATTTTTGGACAGAATATTCCAACCGAAGAACAAAATGCTTATCGACATATGATCATAGAGGATAGGATTTTAAAACAGAAAGGTGCTGAATTCAAACTAGAATTAATAAAACTAAAATCTAAAGGTATAAAAACGGAACCTGCATTTGCGAAATTATTGGGGTTAAATGGAGATCCATATACTGAATTATTAAAAATAGATAATAATCACAATTGGTAATTACTTGTATAATTAATAGCTTGGTTTTATGTATATTATAAAGTTTGTTTATATTTACATGGCTTGATTTCAAGCCTGCTGTTGGTAGGTTCGGAAATTTCTTAAGGGGATTTTATTAGCTAGAGAATCATAGTTGAATAGTTGTTTTCAATTTTATTTGGCTAGTAAACAATAAATAATTTTTAAAATAAACTATTATGAAAACAATGACCTGTAAACAATTAGGCGGAGCATGCGACCTAGAATTTCATGCAGATACATTTGAGGAAATGGCAACACAAAGTAAAGAACACGGTATGGAAATGTTCCAAAAAGGTGAAGAAGAGCATCTAAAAGCTATGAATCAAATGCAAGAACTAATGAAGTCTCCTGATGCTGTGACAAATTGGTTTAATGCCAAAAGAAAAGAATTTGAATCATTACCTGATAAAGAATAAGCTATTAGTAAGAATTTATCATTATTACATTAAAATCTGCTTTCAACAACGCCTTTATTGAATGTTTAATTGAACATTCCATTTCACAATATTTTGGCAAAACGTTGTAGTATATTATTTCAGAGAAACTAACCTATAATCATAATTTATGAAAAACCTAGCGATAGTACTTTCCTTACTTCTAATTTTAATGAGTTGCTCAAATAACAATAACTCAAAAGTTACCAAGTCTAAAAAAAGTAGTTATTTAGATTATTCTAATCGCGATGATAAACTAAGTGGTGGCGTCAAAATGATTCCAATAAATACTTCAGCAGGAGAATTTAAGGTATGGACTAAAAGAGTAGGAAATAACCCTACAATGAAAGTGTTATTGCTACATGGTGGACCAGGTGCTACGCATGAATATTTTGAGGTTTTTGATTCTTATTTTCCGAATGCCGAAATTGAGTATTATTATTATGATCAGTTAGAATCTGCTTATAGTGACCAGCCTAACGATAGTACATTATGGTCAATAGATAGATTTGTTGATGAGGTAGAACAAGTGAGAATCGCTTTAAATTTAAATTCGGATAATTTTTATCTTTTAGGGAGCTCATGGGGAGGTATATTAGGTATGGAATATGCATTGAAATATCAGCAAAATCTTAAAGGCCTAATTGTTTCAAATATGATGGCATCTATTCCTGATTATATTAAATACGCCAATGATGTTCTTGGCCCTAAACTACCGCCAACTGTATTAGAAGAAATTAGAGCTCTGGAGGCCAAAGGTGATTACGCTAATCCTAGATATTCTGAACTAATCTATACTAATTATTACCCTGAACATGTATTACGAATGCCGTTGGAAAATTGGCCAGATCCGGTTAATCGAGCATTTGCCCACATAAACCCTGATTTGTATGTAACTATGCAAGGTCCAAGTGAATTCGGAGTGGCAGGTGATGCTAAGTTGAAGAATTGGGACATAAAAGAACAACTCTCAAAAATTACAGTACCTACATTAACAATTGGAGGCGCACATGATACCATGGACCCTAAACATATGGAATGGATAGCATCTGAAGTCCAAAACGGACAATACTTACATTGTCCTAATGGTAGCCATTTAGCAATGTACGATGATGCGGAAACTTATTTTAATGGCGTAATTGAATTCATTAAAAATGTAGACAAGGAAAAAGGAAAATAATAACCTACAATCTGTTAACTTTTTTCGATATTTAAGGTTTTCTTGATGTTAGCTATTTATTTTTCACTGGAAACAGGGTGGTGTGGCATATATGTTTTATTGATATTTGCTTTTATCTAGCTATTTTGTTTGAAGATTTAGGCTTGGAAGAAATTAATATTAATGATTAAGTTTGTTATACTATGAAAAAGGCAATTCAGGTATTATTATTTTTAGTTCTAACAGTCAGTTATTCACAAACAATAAGTGAAGAATTATCTGATATCGCATTAGAGTTAACAGAGCAAGATGTAGTTTACGATCCTAGTTATTTTTCAATTGATTATCCAAATGGCGATGTGCCTAATGATAAAGGCGTTTGTACGGATGTAATTATTAGAGCTTATCGTAAAGTAGGAATTGATCTTCAAAAGGAAGTTCATGAAGATATGAAAGCAAATTTCAATGTATACCCTAAGATTTGGGGATTAAAATCTACTGACAAAAATATTGATCATAGACGAGTTCCTAATTTGATGGTGTTTTTCAAAAGGCAAGGGGCAGCCAAAATAATATCTACAAATGAAAAAGATTATTTACCGGGAGATATTGTCTGCTGGAACTTGAGAGGAGCAATTACCCATATAGGAATTGTAGTAGATAAAAAATCTATAGATGGGAAAAGGAATTTAATTGTGCATAATATTGGTGGAGGGCAGGAATTAGCAGATTGCCTATTTAGTTATAAAATTATAGGTCATTATCGTTACGAAAATTGAAAGAATAAATTTACTTTTTATTTTTAATTGTAACAATCTGTGCAGCGATACTTACAGCGATTTCTTCAGGGGTTTGACTGTAAATATGTAAACCTATAGGTGCATGAATTTTGTCGAGCTCATCTTTTGTAAATCCCTCTTTTTGCATTACTTCAAACATTAATTTCAATTTGGCTTTACTGCCCAAAACTCCAATAAAATGATAATTTTTACGAGCTAACTTACTCAAGGCCAATTTATCATCAGTGTATTTGTTGGTCATTATAGCAACATAAACAGAATTACTTTCAGGAATATAGTCTGAAACGTTAGTATAATCAATTATTTGTTTTTTATCTGCAAAACTATTTTCTTCAAAAGTGTTTAGGTGGGTTCTGTTATCAAAAACTACAACAGAAAACCCCAATTGTTTTAATAATTTCGTGGCCGCTAATCCAACATGGCCACCACCAACTATATATACTATGTCCTTTTTGTTTAGAAATTCATTGTACCACCATTCGGATTCATTAGTATGTGTATAGTTATATTTTGAAGCTGGCTCTTCGTAAACGGAAAAAGTAAATTTTTCTGGGCTGATTGATAATGTTCCTGATTTATTGTCAGCATATGCCGTTAAAATACCTTGAATTGATAAGAAGTCAGTCTTATCTAAAGGATAAAAAATAACTGTTTGTTCACCAGAGCAAATCATACCCGAACCATCTACAATAGTTCCTTTGTGAATTTGATGCTTGATAAAAGATTGTGGCTTTGTCCCTTGTAATAATTCTTTACAAAGTTCAACTAGATTAAACTCCATTATACCACCACCAATAGAACCATAAATTTCATTGTCATTAGCAACTGCCATTTTAAAACCTTGCCTTCCAGGTGAACTACCTTTATGCTGAATAACAGTCATTAGATAAACGGTTTTATCTTGACTTAGTTTAGAATGTATGAATTTCCAGAGTTTCATTATTTTAGTTCAATTATTAATCACTTTTATATGTAGTTCTATTCATGTTTTAGTTGTCATTTCTGCCTACGCAGGAATGACAAACGTTTTTTATTTGGAATTTGTCATTTGTTTTTTGGAATTTACTATGTTTTAGCCCTTCTTCCTTTTAAAATTTCAGTGAAAGACCTAGTTCTAATTTCGTCTAAGGTTAATCCTGTTGCTAATACTTCTTCTTCATTAATTGCTCCACTATTTAAAGCTTTTAAAAAATAATTTAATAAACCTTGTCCTGTTGCAGCATCGTCAAAAACATCACCTATCAATGTTGCTCTTGCGGCTTTTTCAACAAATGTTTTTAGCCTTAGTACAGCATCGTCATAACTTTCTAAAAAGAAAGCATAGACAGCAGTATATCGCATAGGTAATTGAGCAGGGTTCAAATCCCATCCTTGATATAACCCTTTGTACAACGAATGTCTTATATGATTATAACCCTTCAACCAGGCTTTATGAACTACTGCTTTATTTTCTTGTTCTTGCTCTGGTGTTAGATATCCTCTGTGTGGACCAATAGGCATGGTATTTGTCGCGCCATCCGAAAGCCAAACACCTGTATGCGCTAAAGATACTTTCGTCATATAATGTGCAAAATCACAAACGTCATGATCCATTTCTTGATATTTTGCTGTGATATTATTAGAAGCGGTATAATCATAAGTCCCGAAATGCGTAGCAATACAGCGACCTTTACTTGCTACTATAAATTTACGTAGCGGATTTATACCATTTTCATCAATAATAGCTTGTGTAGTTTCAACCATGATTTCCATTTTGAGGCTATTAGAAGGGAGTTTAAAAGTCTCTTCAATAATATCAAAAAACGAAATTAGCGCTGTAATTTGCTCAGTTATGGTCACTTTAGGTAGCATCACTACAAAATTATCAGGTAATTTACCTTTAGTCTCAGTTAATAAGGTAGTTAGAAAAATATCGAGTGTACGCAAACCACGATCTTTTAATTCTTCGGTAAATGGTTTTATTCTGATTCCTATAAAAGGCGATAACGAATTTTCTTGCATTCCTTTTGCAACTTCCACTGCAGCATTTTGTGCTGTTTCATCTTCTTCTTTATCAGAACGATTTCCAAACCCATCTTCAAAATCAATTCTAAAATCCTCAACGGCTTCTGACCGTAATTTTGTCAGTACCTTGTTATAAATATTGTAAGAGAATCCGGCTAGATGTTTTTTCAATTGCTCAGTAGATAATTTTTCTAAATCTCGAATCAATTGTTCTTGTGCTTTTTCGTCGTCTGGTAGCGCTTCATATCCCTGTAATTGAAATGCCTTACCATATGCAATACAATTTGGAGCATAAGCTAATAATGATTTTAGTGCGACCTTACCTAATGACTCAGCAGTATCTGATTTAAATAAATTGGCACCTCCGTAGACTGTATGAATGGGTTGTCTATCTTCTCTGTCACCCTTATAGATGTTATTAAATGTTTGGTTGGCTATTTTTAACTCACCAAAAATGGAAGTTTTTTTATTTTCTGATATTGTTAATTTCATTTTTATAATTTTAATTTTCATAACAAGGAAGAAGGGCTATTCATCATTACAATCTATCAATTGAAGAGATTGCTTCGTCGTTATCATTCCTTGCAATGACACTATTTTTGAGACTTTTAACTCATAACTTCATTTAACTGCCTCTATAAGTTGTATATCCGTAAGGGTTTAACAATAAAGGAACATGGTAATGGTCATGATTTGCCACTATAAACTGGATGCTTACTTCGGGGAAAAACCCATCTTGTTGTTGATCGTTATAATAATCACCTGTGTTAAATATGAGTTGATATGTACCGGCTTCTAAGTTTTTTCCGGGAGGCAATAGGTCAGCTACTCTACCGTCATTATTAGTAACACCCACAGTAATTGGTTTTGAAACACTGTCCTTAATTTTATTCAAGTTAATCTGCACACCTTTACCCGGAATTCCTGTTGTAGTATCCAATACATGTGTGGTGATATAGCTTCGCAAGTCGGCTTCAGTTTCTAAATCGCTAATTAATTTCGTTAATCTGATCACTGTAATTTTATGTTGTTCGCCCATGGCAACATGTAATTCATCTTCTTTAGTATTATTTAGCCTGGCACTAATAATACTCAACATCGCTTTGGCTGATTTACCACTAGCGCTTACAATAAAAATATATCCAAATTTATTCAAATAATCTTCATTAGCTTTTGCTAATGCTTTTACTATTTTTTCATCCGCTTCGGCGATATTTGATTGTTCATTGCTTGCCCAATTTTTAGTAGCTGAATATTTTTCCTTTAAACTGGTAATATCTCCAATTTTGGGATGTCCTTCAAAAGCAGCTTGCCAATCCAATTCTCTACATTGTTCATACCAAAGAGCTGCACCTTTAAGGATCAATTCGTCTGCAGAATCAAAAGGCATATTTTCAATCATATGTTGTATCCAACATTTAGAAACACAGCATTTTTCAAGTTCAAAAATAGCTTCTTGTTTTGATAACTTATTAAATTCGTTTAAGGTCATAATTTTATAAATTAGAACACGGGATGACGTAGATAAAGTAAATCAATACTGATAACTGCAAAATCATAAAAAATTAGCGTCATCGGCGTTCTATTCTTTAGCATTTTGATTGATCCAACATTCGATAATTTCACGTTCTTTTTGGGTCATACCTGTTTGATTGGCAAATGGCATGTCTTTACTTACAACTACCCTTTGGAATATTTTATCTTTTAAATTTAGTATTTGTTCTTTAGTATCATATTTAACTCCGTTTGGAGCAACTTTCCAAACCTTATCAGTTGGTGATACTGAATGACAAGATACACATCTATTCTGAATAACGGTATTTACTTGTATAAATGTTACTTCTTCCTCACAACTATCTACTTTTGGAGTCGGGGAAGTCACAAAAGCTACCGAAAGTAATAGCAGTATTGATATGGGTAAAACCCAGATGGAAAGTTGTTCTTTTTCACGAGCATTCAAATAATGCTTAATACCAGCACTACCTAAAGTAATAGCAATCAATACAATCCATTGATATGTGTGGCTAAATGTACTTGGAAAATGACTACTTATCATTACAAATAAAACAGGTAAGGTAAAATAGTTGTTAGAATATGATCTGATAAATGCCGCCTTACTATCTTCGGGATTTGGCGCGATTCCTTTTTGTGCAGCTTTCACCATTCTTTTTTGCCCGGGAATGATAATATAAAACACATTTGCAGCCATTAAAGTACCGAGTAATGCACCAAAGTGAATATAAGCTGCTCTACCACTAAATACTTGGCTGTAAAACCAAGCAAAAAAGACTAAAAATACGGTCATGGCTATGGTAAAAACCAACTTATTTGCAATTAGTTTCTTACATATTTGGTCATATGCGACCCAACCAATTATTAAAGAGCCAATACTAATACTTATTGCACTAGCAGCATTGATGTCTAAAACTTCCGTGTCAATTAGGTATGATTTTGCATTGAAATAATAGACTACAATAAGCAAACTAAATCCTGTTAACCACGTAAAATAAGCTTCATATTTAAACCAATGTAAGTCTTTGGGTATTTTTTTTGGCGCTAATTTATATTTCTCCAAATAATAAAATCCGCCACCATGAACAGCCCAAAGATTTCCTGCCAATTCGTCGCGAACATTACTGGTTCTATTTAAAGCATTTTCAAGAAAAACAAAATAAAAAGAAGCACCTATCCATGCAATACCGAAAGTGATATGCATCCAACGGATGATTAGATTCATCCATTCAAAAAAATGACTTTCGTAAATAGTGTTTTTTATAAAGAAATAATAGATAATCAGTGCTCCGAGTATACTTAAAGTGACAACAAGTGTATATACTATATTTTGTTGTCTGGCAATTTTAAAATTAGCAGTATCATCTTCATCAGCTTTGGCTTTTTTCATTTTGTGATGTAGCGTATACGTAAATTTAATAACCACCAAAAATACTATAAACCAACTAATTAGTGCAATTATTCCTATCATATTTTACTGTTTGATCGTACCTAAAATTCGTAATCTGCTGATTCCGCCATCGGGATAAATTTTTAATCTAATATGAGTAATTGGTCCATGTTTTTCGATAGCAATGTTATCAAATAGATGTTCTCGATGTGCCTCTAATTTTTGTTGTTGAAGTAGCGGTTTCCAATTGATAGTATTATTCAAAACACTTTCATCTTTCGTAGAAAAGCACGCATCTATGGCGCAACTATCAGGGTAATTTCCTTTAAAATGATGGGTATCAACAATTATTTTTTTGACAATTCCTTGATGACCTAATCGTAATACCACCCAATCTTCATTATTAGGAGTTCTGTTACGTTTGGTTTCCCAGCCATCTCCCATATCTCTACCTTTTGAAGGAGAGATCAAATTATCCATAGCACTAAAGAACATATCGTTACATGATAACGCTTTACCACAATTGGTTGCTAATGCAAGATCTATTAATTCATTTTCATTGACAGATTTCCAATCTTTAAATACTTCGCCAAATACTCTAAACCGTGCTACACCACCATCAGGATAAATATGTAAACGTACATGCGTATAAACTTTATCGGCCGAAATTTCAAAAAAATGTTGACTTCCAGGATCAAGTGGAGATTTTTCTAAAATTTCTTCCCAGTCCAATTGATCAGCATTGCTCCAATCTGATATGTCATCGGTCAAATGGATAGCTTCTACGGACGCAAAAGGAGGGTGATTGCCTAAAAAATGATTGGTATCAATATCAAAACCTTTAATAGTGCCTCCTACACCTAATTTTAGTATTGCCCAGTCATGACCGGGAGTTCTCTTTCTTCGTGACTCCCATCCGTCCATCCATTTTCCTTGATCTGTATATTTTTCTGGTATAAAAATGCCTCTACCTTCTTTGATCAGGTTTTCTTTTTCAGCAAAGAAATCATCAGTAGCATAGACAACTTTCCCACCGATTTTATCTGATGCTAAATCAATATATTTTAATAAGTTATGTTCCAAATTTTAATTAGTTTTTAATAATAATTCACCCATATTGAGCGTATTCAATGCTTCATTTTTCACCACCTGAACACCTTTTACAAATGTATGAATTATTTTACCCTTTAAGGAGTGATCTAAATAGGGTGTAGCCTTGTGTTTATGCGCAATTATATTTTTTGTTACCGTAAATTCTTTTGAATCATTCCACACAATAATGTCAGCATCAAACCCTTTTTTTAGAAGTCCTTTTTTATGGTTAAGCCCTAGAAATTTAGCAGGATTTTCAGTTAATAACGGAATTAATTTTTCTAAGGATAATCCTTTTTTCTGACCAGCGGTCCAAACAACGGGTAAGATAAATTGTAAACCGGCAATACCACCCCAAGCTTTAAAAAGATCACCTTCATCTAACTTTTTTATTTCAGGCGGAGCAGGAGAGTGATCAGAAGCTAAAAAATCAAACTCATTATTTAACAATCCTTCCCATAAAGCATCATTATTTTCTTTTTCTCGTATCGGAGGTGCACATTTGTATATTGGAGAGGCATCAGGTATATTCTCAGCATTGAAATATAAATAATGAGGGCATGTTTCTACAGTTAATTTTTTCGTATATTTTTTACGATAATTTATTGATTGTAAGCCTTTTGCTGCTGATAGGTGTACAATATGTGTTTTAAGGCTATACTTTTCTTGAATATCCTGCGTTATCTTAAGTGCATTTAATTCCCATTCCGTGGGTCTTGATGCTAAATATGCTCTATAGCTTTTTGGTTTAACCTGCGGAATGTTTTTTTCCTCCCCAAACTCGCAGTGTAATAGTAAGGGTACATCATTTTTAGCTAAAATTGGAGCAATTTTTTCTAAATCGTCTTTCGTTACATTGGGAAATTCATCAATACCTGAATGTGTTAAAAATCCTTTAATACCAAATACTCCGGCTTTGATCAATGGGCCTATATCTTTTTCATTACCTGGAATTACACCACCATAAAACCCACAATTAACATGTAATTTATCTTTTGTGGCTTGTTTTTTTATTTCAAATGCATTTATATTAGTTGTAACAGGGTTGGCATTTAAAGGCATTTCTATTAATGTTGTGACACCTCCCAATGCTGCAGCTTTTGTTGCAGAATCAAAACCTTCCCAATCCGTTCTCCCAGGTTCATTAATATGAACATGGGCATCAATGATACCGGGCATAACAATTGAGTCGTAATAATCTAAGAATTCAAGATTATCTTGGTAATATTTTTTAGGATATATTTCTAGAATTTTACCTTTAGAAATGTGTAAAGTAGCTTCTATGAACCGCTCATCAATCCAACATCTATTACTATATATCAAAAAATCTGTCATCAAATTTATTATTGATATAGACTCATTAAGACCTTTTCAGGAGTCATAGGTGCATGAAACTTCAGTTTGTAATCAGGGTTATATGCTTTGATCGCATTTTGAATAGCAAAATATGCTCCAATGCCATACATTAAGGGTGGCTCACCTACAGCTTTTGATTTTAAAATTGCCATTTCATTTCCTGTAGTTTCCAATGGAATTACTTCAATTTCATCAGCTATTGAAAAAATATCAGGCACTTTATACGTTGAAAGCGCATTGGATAATAACCTGCCTTTATTATCATAAGAAATTTCTTCCATGGTCATCCAACCTATGCCCTGAGCTAGAGCACCTTCAACTTGACCAAGATCTATGCCTTCACTCATACTTTTCCCATAGTCATGTACAATTTTTATAGCATCAAAAGTATAAGTACCTCTAGTACAGTCAACAGTTGTTGTAATAATTGCTGTTCCATAAACGTGATAAGAAAATGGATGTCCTTTTTCTATCGTTTTATCAAAATGAATTTCGGGTGTAGCATAATGCGCCTTTTCTGATAGCGCAATTCTAGCTAACATTGCTTTAGAGATCAACGCTTTCCACGTAAGTTTAGACTTTTTTCCATTAACATATACCAATTCATTTTGAAAAGAAACTTCTTCCTCATTAACCTTAAGGTCTTCAGCAGCAGCTGTTTTTAATCGCCCGACAATTGCCAAACAAGCTTTTAATAATGCTTTCCCATTAAGATCGGCAGTAGCGCTGGCGGCACTAGGTGACGTATTAGCAACGCGGGTAGTATTAGTAGTTTCCAATTTGACTTTATCAGCTGCAATCGCAAATGTTTGCACGGCAATTTGTAACATTTTTGTATTGACCCCTTGTCCCATTTCAACCGCAGCTGTACTTATTCCTACTGTGCCATCTTGATATACATGAACCAATGCTCTGGCATGATTCATAGGAGTATTTGTAAATGAAATACCAAAACAAATAGGCATTAGTGCAATTCCTTTTTTATAGTCGTTGTTCTCTTTATTAAATTCATCAACTTGTTTAACTAGCTTTTTATAGTTGAAATTTTGAAGTGCAGTATTCCAAGAGCTTGTGGCTTCGGTTTGAGTCATAATCTGTCCGAATGAAAGCACGTCATTTTCCTGCAATAAGTTTGCTTCCTGAATTTCTTTTGAAGTAACTCCGATTTCGTTTGCAGCTTTTGCAATAGCGGCTTCAATTACAAACATACCTTGCGGACCACCAAATCCTCTAAAGGCGGTATTTGGAGGTAAATTTGTTCTACAACTATAAACAGAAGTCTTTACATTTTCTACAAAATAACTATTTGTGGCATGAAATAAAGTTCTTTCGGCTACAGCTGGAGATAAATCTGCAGCAGCACCGGCATTTTGATAAAAATCAGCTTCAAAAGCAATAATTTTTAGGTCTTTTGATAATCCTATTTTGAAATTGCTTTCGTAAGGATGACGTTTACCTGTCATTCGCAAATCATCATGACGATTTAGAACAAATTTTACCGGTTTTTTTAATAAATAGCTAGCTAATGCAGTTAGTGTGGCCCAAGGAGTAGCTTGATCTTCTTTTCCGCCAAACCCACCACCTAGACGAATTACATCTACTTCAATAATATGCATACCAATACCCAGAACTTTAGCAATGGCTTTTTGAACTTGAGTAGGTCCTTGAGTAGATGATGTTACTTTTATACAATTATTTTCGGTTGGGACTGCATAGGCACCTTGGGTTTCTAAATATAAATGCTCTTGTCCGTTCGTAAAAACATCATCCTCAAAAATAAAGGCACATTTATCAAAAGCTTTTGTAGTATTTCCTAGATTAAAAGTTCTTGGCGTACCAATAATATGTTTTTTTTCAGCTGCCTCTTTCGCTCTTGTAATAACAGGTAGCTCATCAATTTCAATTTTAATTAAGGCTCTTGCTTTTTTGGCTATACTGTCAGAACTGGCAACAATAAATGCGATTGGTTGTCCTACAAAATGGACTTCCTTTTCGGCCAATAAAGGTTCATCAGCTATAATACCTCCAATTTGATTTTCTCCGGGAATGTCTTTGTAAGTAAATATTTTAATGACGCCTTCAATTTGTTCCGCTTCAGTTAGATCCAATTTTTTTATAATGCCATGCGCTTTAGGCGAATCAAAAACCAATCCAAGTAAGGTGTTTTGTTGCACATTGATGTCATCAATAAATAGAGATTCACCTCTTACATGCCCATAAGAATCTATATTTTTCATAATGCGACTAAGTCTGTTAGATTAACAATTTTAGGGAATAACTTGGTAAAATGGGCAAAGAATAATTGTCTAGCTAATAATCGTTTATAATCACTTGAGCCTCTAACATCACTGATAGGTGAAATCTCTTCCTGCATTACTAAATTTGCTTCTCTGAGAACTTCAAAAGTTATTTCTTTTTTAGTTAAAAACGTAGCAGTTTTATGTAAATATTTCGGGATAGGAGCAACACCTCCTACGGCCAGATGAACATTCTCGATTATTTTACCATTGGTTTTGATATTAATAGCTGCGTTGACACTTGCAATATCTAGATGTGTTCGTTTACTTACTTTTTCAAAATTAAAATGATGTGATCTGTCAGGCACTTCAAAGGTTATATTTATAATGATCTCATCTTTCTTTAAATCAAACACTTTATATGACGTGTAAAAATCCTTTAACAAAATCGTTCTTAGCTTCCCATTACTATTTTTAACGGTTATTTTGGCGTCTAATGCCAAAAATAAGATGGTCATATCTCCAATAGGCGAGGCATTTATAAAGTTACCTGCAATTGTGGCCATATTTCGGATAGGTTCAGATGATACTAACTTTAAATACGCTTGAATATCTGGAAAATATGCTTGCATATTATTATTATACATCATATCCGTTACCGTAGTTGAAGCATCAATGACACAAGTGTCTTTGTAAAAAGAAATGCCTCCAATTTCTTTGTTAGTTGTTAAAAGATGTACATTTTCTTCAGCCAAAGTATCGGCATGTCTTACATATAAATCTGTACCACCCGCTACATAATTTTTGCTTTTATTGGCAACAAGTTTAATACCGATTGCTGCTAATTTTTTAGGAATGGTTTCGAAATATGCAGGTATAAACTTATTGTTTATTAACCATTCAATTGACTTTTTCGAATCCTTTTTTTGTAGAGAATCAACCACCTGATTTGAGGCTTTTTCAATCGATTTATAACCGGTACATCTACAAATATTTCCACTAACTGCGTTAAGTCCATCATCATAAGAAATAATTGATTTTTTTAATGCTAATCCGGTAAGAGATACTACAAAGCCAGGTGTACAAAATCCACATTGAGTGGCATAATTATCTGTCATGGCTTGCTGGGCAAAGGTCAGTTGGTCAACTAAATTAGTACCATCAACAGTAACTATGTGTTTCCCTTGAGCATTTCCCAAAGGCGAAATACAGGAAGTTATGCTTTCATAGTTTACCGTTTTATCTTTTTGTAAGGTGCCCGTCAATACTGTGCATGCACCACAATCTCCTTCTCTACATCCAATTTTTGTACCTTTCAATTGCTGATTTTCTCTTATAAAATCTAACAATGTCACACCAGCATTTTCATCCGTTTTAATATGCGTATTATTTAAAATGAAATCTATCATAGGTAAAAGTAAATATACTAAAAAATTCCTGCTATTTTCTAAGTGTATTAACTTTAGTCATGAAGGCAGCAATCTTATTGTGCTGTAATACATTTTCCCAATAGCCGTCTTTTTTAAAATAAGAACCAACAATAAAAGCATCACTACTAGAGATATATTGTGAAATGTTATCAATGGTAATACCAGAGCCGACAATAACAGGGACTTCACAAGTCTTTTTTATCTCGCTAATTTCTTCAATATTAGCTTCTTTTCCTGTACTGAAGCCCGTAACAATTAATCCGTCACTTAAAAAGTATTCGGCAGCTTTGGCAGTTTCTACAATTGAAACATCGGAAGTAATGTTATGTGAACTGTGCTTCTTTTTAATGTCTGTAAATACGGCGATATGATCGGCGTCAATTTTCTTTCTATAACGAAGTAGTTCTCCTGCATTGGCATCTATATAGCCTTCATCAGCTACATGCCCAAAAACAAATCCTTCAGCTCTGATAAAATCTAAACCAGCATTTTTAGCAATGGCAATTGCGGCTTTGTTTGCCGAAGACAACACCTGAATCCCACATGGTAAATTGCTTAATTTTTTTACATCATGAGCAATTATACTCATTAAAGAACTTACTTCAGGTCCCACATTATTTTTTAAATAAGGAACATCATGCATGTTTTCAATAGCCAAAGCATCAATTCCGGCATCTTTATAAATTTCTGCTTCGCTTAAAGCAGTATCTATAATCTCATTAATATTATTATTGAATTTTGGAGTACCAGGTAAAGCTTTTAGATGGATCATACCAATAATTGGTTTGTCAACATTAAATATGGACTGAAATTTTTGCATATGGTTTTTGCTTAATCTTGTAAAATTACTTAAATTTAAGAAAGTTTTTTATTAAGATGGCAGATACTTCTAAAATTACAGTGCTTGGTGCTTCTATTATTGATTTGATTGGTTTTTCTAGAGAAAAATTAATATTTGAAGATTCTAATAGTGGCTCAATTGAAACTATACTTGGTGGGGTTGGTAGAAATATTGCCGAAAACCTAAAACGATTGGATTTTGATGTTGAATTTCTAAGCGTTTTTGCCACTGATGAATTTTCAAAAACGTTGATTAATTCATGTAATGATTTAAATATTTCTGTTAAACACTCTTTAACGAAAGAAAACAGTACTACGCCTTTATATGTAGCAATAATGGATCGTTTTAACGATTTAGCATTAGGTTTAGCATCAATGGATATCTATGATGACATTCCTGATAGCTTTGTTTTAGATAATTTGGATATTATTGCTAAAAATGAATATTGTGTGTTGGAAACAAATTTACCTGCATCAATTTTAGAGTTGGTTACAGAACGATTACCGAAAACGCGTTTTGCTTTAGAAGCTGTTACGGCTAAAAAAGCCTTAAGAGCAAAAACTATTCTTGATAGATTATATATTTTAAAATGTAACTCTTTAGAAGCAGAATTATTAAGTAATATTAAAGTTGAATATGAAAGTGACTACGAAAAGATTGTTGAATACTTTTTAAAGTTGGGTATAAAGAAAGTATTTATTACACTGGGAAGTGATGGCGTTGCATATGGTGATGAAAATGAAATATTTATTGAAAAAAACAATATTATTTCGCCTGTAAATACTAATGGGGCGGGTGACGCTTTTATGGCCGGAATAATATATGGTGAATTGAAAAAATTAGAATTATACGATATGGTGAAATTTGGTTCTTCATGTGCACAAATTACAATACAACATAAAAATGCAGTTCATCCGGATATTTGTGAACAAATGGTTTTAGACTTAATAAAATGATTTCAAAATACGTTAAAATAAGCCCAATAATTAAAGATGCCTTAAAAATAAATGCGCCAATTGTCGCCTTAGAATCTACGATTATTTCTCATGGGATGCCATATCCTCAAAATGTAGAAACTGCATTAAAAGTTGAGGAGATTGTAAGGGCAAACGGAGCAATTCCGGCATCCATTGCCATTTTAAATGGGAAATTCAAAATAGGTTTAACTAAAGAAGAAATTGAGTATTTAGGAAAAACCGGACAAAAGATTATAAAAGCAAGCAGACGCGACATTCCGTATTTAATTTCTAAGAAAATTGATGGGGCAACTACAGTAGCGTCAACTATGATTGCTGCAAATATGGCGGGAATTAAAGTTTTTGCTACAGGAGGAATTGGTGGTGTGCATAGAGGTGCTTCTACATCATTTGATATTTCGGCAGATCTACAAGAATTGTCGAATACCAACGTAGCAGTTATTTGTGCTGGTATTAAATCGATATTAGACCTTGGTTTAACACTTGAATATTTAGAAACACATGGTGTTTCGGTGGTGGGTTATAAAACCAAAGAATTACCTGCTTTTTTCACTCAAAAGAGCGGTTTTGAGGTTGATTTTCAATTAGATACTCCTAAAGAAATAGCTGAATTTTTACAAACCAAATGGGCTATGAACTTAAATGGAGGTGTGGTAATAACGAATCCTATTCCTACAACATATCAATTAGATCTTGATGCAATTACAAAAACTATAAATGAAGCTGTTTTGGAAGCCGAAAGAAATAAAATAAAAGGAAAGGAAAATACACCTTTTTTATTAGCGAAAGTTAAAGAATTAACAGAAGGTAAAAGTTTAGACGCTAATATTCAATTGGTGTATAATAATGCCAAATTAGCAGCTAAAATAGCACATGAACTTAGTCAATAATATAAGCTTTTATAATATAATCAAGCTTGGGATAGTTGCTTTTTAAAAAAGTATTACCTTTTGCATTAATTGAATCTTGTTTATTAGCAGGTTTTTCTGAATAACCACTATAGAACTGTTCTACAACTTCCATTCCTTTACTTACTTTAGCAATTACCGGAAATCCTTTTACTCCATTATAATAGATTGTATCTAATAATGGCGAATTATTTTTTAAATTTATAAATATTTCTGAAGTCCGTGTCTTTTTTCCTGCACGAGCAAAAGCAATTGTACCAGAAAAATTCTTCTCTACTACAGGTTCGTCAATTACTTCGAGTGAATTCCAAGACGTGTTCAAAGCTGCATTGTTATGAATACCAAATTGAGCTACAAAGTTCGGTACAACTCTATAAATTGCCATATCTTTATAGAATTCGCTAGTAATTAACTGATATAACCTATCTACCGCTTTTGGAGACCATTTACGAGAAGCTTCAATTTCAAAGTTTCCTTGAGTGGTTTCAAATCTGGCATTAAAAGTTTCTGGAGCCTTAGTTTTAGCCGATTTATTAGTAAAATTTTTAGTGCCGCAAGAAATTATGACAAAGCCGAAAATTAGCAAATAGAAAAGAGGTTTTACTTTAATCATTAGAGTTAATGATTTTATTTTTAACTACTTCTTCATCCACCACAATAGCTATTTTATTGCCTAAAGGGCTTATTGCTAATCTTGTAATTCCTGTAAGACCATAACCTTCTAAAGACGCAAATTCAACCCAATCTTCGTCAATACCAGGCTTTAGTTTATATAATTTATCTTTTTTACCCATAATGATAGTTCCATCATTCGTCCAAACCAAATCTTGTGACTCTGATAAAGCATCTGTTATATATTTTTTTTCGCTAGTAATTGGGTCAATAGAATAAATTTCAGGCTCATTTTCTTCACGACTGATATAGCTTATTAGTCTAGTTTCGGGTATTAATTGTAGCGATCTTCCGATATTTTTATCAATAGGATATTTAATTTTGTATTTTAAATTAGAAACTTCTAAAGTTGGAGGATCTCCCAACACAAAATAAACGACCATAAATTTATGAAACCAAGTATGGTAACCTATTGCCAGATCTTCTATAATTACCTTTGGTTTTTTTCTATTAAATGGATATAACCAGAGTAGTTGAGTTTCATCAGTATCTAAAAGTATTGCAGAAAAATATTTTTTATTTGGAGTTTGCATTGGCGAATATTCACTACCCAATGTATTTGTTAGCCAAGCCCTTGTTTTATTTTCCAAATTATATAAAACAACATCGGTTTGACCAGATCGGGTTGATGCGAACAAGATACCCGAACCATCATTTAAAAAAGAAGGTTGATTATCATATCCTTGATTCTCTGAAATATTTACAGGATTATCGACGGTAAAAATACTGTCATTTTGAATGAAATCAAAAAGATAAACCTCCGTAGCCGGCTGACTATAGATAATAGATGTTACTAAAGAAAATAATAGTAAAATTTTAATTTTCATAAACATTAATATTTCGCAGATGTGCCTTTTTTCGCTCCTGATGTTATAGGAATTGTTTTTTTAATAAATTCTCTTAGATGTTCATTAGCCGCTGCTAAATCTTCATGACGTAAATACATCATATGTCCACTTCTATATCCTTTAAAATTTAATCGATCTTTTAATTTTCCACTTGGATCAATTTGCCACATAGTATATTTTGCATTAAAATATGTAGTAGCTCCATCGTAATATCCTGACTGAAATAACACATTAAGATAAGGATTTTGTGCTATTGCCTGACGCAAATTATCTCGGGTATTATCATTGGTATTATCCCATGGACGGACAGGGCCAAACATATTGTATTTGATATCAGTCTTATAATTTAAATGCTCTCTTAAATAATAATTAATGGCAGGTGTAAAGGAATGTAGCCATGAAGTTAATTCAGCACTGTAATCCGGACGTATACCTGCATCTTTTTTATCAATGCCTAAATAGCGGGAATCAAGTCTGCCAATGGTAAAACCTTTATCCCGTTTTAATTCTTTCCAAAAAAACGAGGTAGGTATCACTAAATTATTTTGCAAGATCGCTTCTTCAGATAAACCTGAATAATAGGACATTTTTGTTGCAACTTCTTTCTTTTTTATTTCATCTAAAAAGCCTCCTTTAGTAAGTGCAGGTATGACTTCTTCAATGGTATATTTTTCTACTTCCGGTAAAATCTCCAACAGATCTTTTTGTTGTAAATCTGTATTTAATGCTTTTTGATACCATGCAGCTGCCGTAAAATATGGTAAGTTCAATGCTGATGAAACCGGTCCGCCGGTTCTAAGTACTTTATAGTCCGCCGGTGATACTAAAATTACCCCATTTAAATACATCCACTGTGCATTTTGAAGCTCTAAAGCTAAACCCGAAACACGTGTGCCTCCGTAACTCTCACCAATTAAATATTTAGGAGATCTCCACCTATTATTTTTTGTAACAAAAGTATTTACCCACTCAGCTAAATATTTAATATCTGCATTGATTCCGAAAAATTGTTTACGGTCTACTTTTTTATCCTTATCTGAATTAATAATTCTTGAATACCCTGTATTAACAGGATTTATAAATACAATATCTGCCACATCTAAAACAGAATACGGATTTTCTTTAATACCGTATGGCTGTACAGGATAACCCTCATCGTCAATTTTTAAAATCTGAGGCCCGGTATATGCAATGTGCATCCAAACGGAAGCAGAACCTGGACCTCCATTAAATGAAATGATCAATGGTCGGGTTGCGTCATTTTTAATATTAGAACGCTTGTAATATGTATAGAATAATGACGCAATTACTTTTCCATCTTTATCCCAAACAGGTTGTGTTCCAGCCGTAGCTGAATAAGAAATTAACTTATTTTTTATTGTAACTGTATGTTTTGTATTGACAGCAGATTCTACTTCTAACTTTCGATCTTGAGCGTTAAGAATAAGCACAAAAAAGAAAGCTAAAATTAATGTAGCGTAATTTTTCATATCAACTATTTTAATTTATTCAGGTAATTTTCAAATTGGGTTACACAAACCTACATAATTTTTTTCATTTTTACTCACTGAAATATTATGAAAAATAGTTAAAAAAAGGTTATTAGTATGATTGCCAAATGTGATTTTTTTGTTCTTAAAAGATAAAATTTTGATAATAAGGTAGAATGCAACAAAAGTTGAAATTTATTGCCTGGACTTTATGTTTTTTTTACAAAGATCTATGGTTTCTTGGATTCTTTTTTTTCTCGTTTCTTCACGTTTTGCTTGATTAAGCCAGTATAAATAACTTTTGCGATAGCTAGGTGCGAAATTTTGATAATTTTCAAAGGCCTTTATATTTATGTCAAAAGCTTCCTGTAGATCATCAGGAATTATTAAATTTTCAACATTATCCAAGGCTGTCCAGTAACCATTTCTCTTTGCAATATTAATTTTTTCTAAACCACTTTCGTGAATTAAATTTTCTTTAAGTAATAAAGCAATATAGGTTTTGTTGAGTTTACTCCAAACACTTTTAGGATTTCGAGGACAAAAGTATTGACGCCTTCGTTCGTGATCTAATTTTTTTACCGTAGAATCTATCCAGCCAAAACATAAAGCTACTTTTACAGCTTCTTCCCATCGCATACTTGGAGTTTTACTTTCTACTTTATAAAAAATAAGATAAATACCGGTAGCCGTATTATGGTTTACCTCAAGCCATGATCGCCATTCTAAGTCGGTTTTAAAATAAAGTTCAGGATAAGTAGCCATTATTAAAATGTAAATTTTGAATGCTAAATTTACAAATTTTGATAGTATATTTATATTTTTATAAAACTTTTAATACAATGAAAATTTCAAATTCTCTCTTATTATTTATTCTCTTGATTACAATAAGTATAAAAGCTCAAGAAGTAAAATCAAATGATTTACCCTATTATCAAATACCTGATTATCCTAAAAAATTTACTGCCGGAACAGTGGCAGCAAGGGTCGTTGATGGATTAGGTTTTAGGTACTACTGGGCGACTGAAGGGTTAAGAGAAGCTGATTTGAATTATAAACCTAATGACTCTGCTAGAAGCACCATAGAAACTATTGATCATATTTACGGATTGTCAAAAGTAATCGTAAACGCAGCAAAGAAAAGAGTAAATGATTTTACGGTTGATCAGCCAAAAATGACTTATTTAGAAAAACGCCGTAAGACCTTAGAGAATATAAAACAAGCAAGTGAAATTCTTAAAGTTGCAAGTGCAGATGAAATGGAAAAATTTATAATTATATTTAAAAGTAAAAACGGTACTTCTGAATATCCTTTTTGGAATAATCTAAATGGCCCTATTGCTGATGCTATTTGGCATACAGGGCAAGTGGTTTTATTACGTAGATCATCTGGTAATCCATTTAATTCAAAAGCGAGCTTATTGAGAGGTAAATTAAGGAATTAAAATTTAAATAGCTTTTTCATAAGCTTCTTTTAACCAATTAACCAATTCTGAATTAACATCGTTTGTAGTAAATAATTGAACTCTGTGTGTACACATAGTGCCAAATGGACCCGAATTTTCTAATCGTTCAGTAGTTGGCTTACCTTTCAATTTTAATCCAAGATCGATTCGGGTTTTAGTGGCAGGTTTTATCAAAGCAAACTGACGTTTTCTGATCATACTTATACTAGTCTTTTTTGGTGTGTTTGTAATATCACTACCAAAATTTGAAATTTCTGATACCAATTTCTCATATATCGGTTTTAGAACCTCTTTACCTTTATACTGATTGATCAATAAATCAGCAGGTGTATCTTGACTATCTTTAGATAAGCTGACAATAGTGTTTGCGAAACCATGAGTCACGTCATGTTCATTTTTCAAGAATCTAACTGCTTCACCATGCTTTGCAAAATTTTTTCTTTTAAGAATTGTTGCCCATTCTTCTAAAGATTTACCTGTTTTTTTAGGTATATTATTAATCATTGTTTGTAGTGCCTTGTCCATAATTTTGATAAATTAATCGTTTAAATTTACAAAAAAAGCCGTAACATATTGTGTTAAGATTCGTAAAATTAAAAATAAATATTATATAGCTCTTATTGGAAAAATATAAATAATTGATAATAAATGCGCCATTATTTTATTAATTTGATTATTTATTGGATTTATGATATTAATTATATAATTTCGCTGCAACTTATTATTAACTATTAAAATAATTTATAACTATGAAAATTTCAAAATTTATTGCACTTGCTTCTGTGTCTATGTTGTTACTGATAGCTTGTCAAAATGAAGGGGTTATTGAGAATGATTCTATGGTAGAATTAAAAGCAAAAGCAGCAACTTTTAAGGATTTAGGAAACACTGAAAGGTCAATTTCAGTAAAAACTGATTCTGATAATTTTATGAAATCAGCAGAAACTTACAATGTCGCTTTATATAAAGCGGAATATATTACTGCTGG
>Ga0209633_10001218_pt1 | contig 27349 bp, 26 predicted proteins | sample Cruoilmetagenom1_FD_187290 | JGI IMG/M metagenome (GOLD analysis project Ga0209633, IMG submission 187290) | Oil polluted marine microbial communities from Coal Oil Point, Santa Barbara, California, USA - Sample 1 (SPAdes) (version 2) | ecosystem: Environmental > Aquatic > Marine > Oil seeps ...
TTCGGCGGGCGCCCATATCGGCGCCTTGCTGGTGCTGGACCGAAACTATCTGAACGGCCGACAGCCGGTGGTCGCCGAACCAGCGGGCTTCGTGGGGCTTGCGGGTCCCTATGCCTTCGATCCCACAACGTGGCACTCGACAAAGGACATTTTTGCCGGGCCCGAGAATTCCGAGCGAGCCCGTCCGGTTACCTTCGCAAGGCCTGATGCGCCGCCGGCACTCGTCATGCATGGGCTCGACGACAGCGTTGTGCGGCTCTGGAATATGCAGACGCTGGCAAAGCAGCTCAAAGACGCGGGCGCCGACGTGCATCAGATCGAGCTTCCCGACGTTGGCCATATTGGCGTGGTCCTGGCCATCGCCTGGCCATTCCGTTCCCGCGCGCCGGTGCTCTCGGAAACACTCGAATTCATCAACCAGTTCTCCGCGCCCACGCAGTCGCAGGAGCCCCGCTGACGGCTCTAACGGCACGGCCTTGAAAGCCCGGAAGGCGCGTCCGCTTCTTTGACTTTCGTCCAATATGTCCTTTCAGCGCTTATGCCGAGCATGTTCGTTCGCGTGCGCTTCTTGCTTTTTTGAAAGGCAATTTCCCGCAGTATTCCGCGGGGATTTGTCGCGGCTTCGCTGGCCATGCGCCTGCGGGGGCGGGGCGGCACAACAGGTGCGGCGGTCAGGTTCGATCGCCTCCGCTTGTGCGACTTCACAATCGCAATGCGATGTGTTGGAGTGAGGAATGAGCCGATTCAGGTCGAGATCAGTCAGGCGCGGGGCTGCCTGTCTGGCCGTTATGGGACTGCTGTTCCAAGCGGGCCTATCGGCTTGGCACGCCGCAGCGATGTTCGGGTTGGTTGCGGGCCAGAGCGACGGCCACGCCCAAGCGGCGATGATGTGCCACAAGGCTACATTCGGCGCGCTGGACGAGGGGAATGGCTCACAGCCGGCGGCTAAGAATTGCTCGTGCTGTCTTGGATTGATTTCTCTCGCAGCCTCGCTGGCTGCCGCTAGTGATATGCGGCATGCCCCAACGGCCGAAGTTGAGATCCTAGCAAGGTCCTACGACGTAAATTCCGGGCGCCACCCCTTGGCGCCCGAGATCCGTGGACCGCCCCACCTCGTCTAACAATCTGTTTTCTTGATCGCGTGGTGAAACGCCGAAGCGCATCCATTGCGGGTGGCCAGCTGGGTCGCATCCTCAGCACGTGATCCGGATTTAGCAGCTCCCCTCCCAGGGAACGGAGATGTGCAGGATGCCGAGCCTGTTTCGGGTACTGCACATCTCCCTCGGGGGCTGTCCATGACGAAGTCAAGAAGGCGCGGACAATTGGAGAAAGAATCATGACCCCGACACAGTTCGTACAATGCCGCAAACAGGTCTTGCGGCTCGATCAAAGTCAGCTTGGCGATTTGCTCGGACTGCATTTTCGGCAGATTCAGCGATATGAGCGCGGAATTACGCCGATCCCGCCGCGGATAACCTTCGCAATGGCCTGGATTGCATTCCATGGCGCGCAGAATCCATGGCCGTCTGAACCGGGGGCGGAGAGGGTTGAGATGGTGCATAGCAATGGCGCGCCGCTACAGGCCGTGCGTCTTTCCGGTGAACCGAGAGATGCCGCATAGCTAGCCGGCCTCGGCTCTAGCTCATGGTTTTGGTTTCGCCGCGAATGCGGCCCGGCGGACCCAATGGCTGGAACAGATGCCTTCCCTGTCCTATCGTGGCGCTCAGCACCGTGCAGCAAGTAGGGCGCATGGTGCGGCTGCGGCGGCCACTCCGATTGGTTGGGCAAAAGGGCGAGCTGGAATGGCGAAGCGGGAGAAGGATCCCAAATCCAAGGGCATGAGCCGGGTCACACTGATCGGCATGGCGGTGGTGATGGTAATTGGCCTCACCATACTCATCGCTCAAGCGGCGCGGCGACTGGTGATGATCTTCGAATCCACAGGTTAGCCGACTAGACCTGCGCCGCAGCCAAGCCTGTCGAGCAATCCGTTGACAGCCTCGCAGCGCTCGATGACGGCGTGCATGCCTTGCGCCGCCGGGCTACCCTACAGCCGGGTCCACGTGCGGGCCATTCATCGCGGAGAAGCGTTCCATGCTGGTAATGATGACGGCCGACCTGGCCAAGCCCGAAGGGCTGTCCAATAAGGATTTCTTTGAGATTTGGCGGCAAGAGTCCGTGGCGGCGATCGAAGCAGTCAAGGCTGGCGCAATCAAGAACATCTGGAAGGTCGCCGGCGAGTACCAGATCATTGCCGTGCTCGACGTCGACTCCGGTGATCAAATCGACGAGATCCTGCACAGCCTCCCGATTTGGCGTCTGGGCTATGCCCATATCGTGCCCAAGCTCAGCTGGAAGCCACTTCGCGAATACGAGAACTGGGCCGAGCAGCTCAAGGCACTAGCGAAAGGTTAATGAGCGACCGGTCCATGGCGGCGCCTTAGTAGGCGCTCCCTCGCGACTTACGCCTTCCAATTGGCGGGCAATTATAGCTGAGCGCAGCCATCAAAAAGAAAAGCCGCCGAGGTAGTCCCGACGACTTTTCTAAAAACTGGCTCCCCGGGCCGGACTCGAACCGGCGACCCAGCGGTTAACAGCCGCTTGCTCTACCAACTGAGCTACCGAGGATCAGCGCGCCCATCGGCGCGTTGACTGAGCCCGAGGCTATAGCAAAAGCCGCGACGCCTTGCCAATACGCCGTGAGCCCGTGGCCCGGCCCGCGACAGCGTTAGCGTTGCGCGGGCCGGAGTGATCGCTTATCACCGGATCGCCTTCGCCCACGCCAATCGATTCAGAGCCCGCGCCCGTGTCCCCCAGAATCCGCCTAGGCAAACGGTCCATCTATCTGCCGCGCAACCGCTTGGTCCGGCTCGCAATCGGACTATTGCTGATCCTGTTTGGCGTATTGGGATTCTTGCCCATCGTCGGATATTGGATGATTCCGCTTGGACTGTTGGTGCTCTCCGTTGACCTCGCCATTGTTCGCCGTTGGCGCCGCCGGCTCGAAGTTTGGTGGGGAGAACGGCGCGGACGGGCGAAGCGCAAGGCGATCACGCGGGAAGCCCACGGGCAGGGTCATGATGGCGGGGTCGATGATTAGGGTGGAGGCCACGCCCGGAATCGAACCGGGGTGCACGGATTTGCAGTCCGCTGCGTAACCACTCCGCCACGTGGCCCCAGGAAATACGGCCGCTAGGGAGCCGTTTCCAACGCTCGCAATGGGGTCGAATGCGTGGTCGCGCCGACCGCCCGCGCGAGGCAGCGCGACCTATAGCAAAGCAGGCACGGCTACTCAACGGCGCAACGTGGGCGGGCTTGTGTGGCACCCGGCTGCCTCAAGTCTCGCGTGCCAAGGCCCGAAAATTGACGAACTGAAAAAAAGCATTTGCCATAATCGTCGGGCCTAGCGATCACGGATCGGTTTGGCTAAGTTCGCGACCCTGCATCCGATCAAGGGCGAGGGGACATGGACGACTTGGCGGCAGCGCGGCTCAATATGGTCGAATCTCAAATTCGGCCAAACAAGGTTACCGACCCGCGCATCTTGGAAGCTATGCTGGAGATTCCGCGCGAAATATTCGTGCCGGCGTCCCTGCGCTCGCTTGCCTATATGGATGATGAGGTCCCGGTGGAGCCGGCTGGCGGCAGGGCTCCGCGCCGCGCGCTGATGCCGCCAATGGCGCAGGCTCGCCTGATCCAGCTGGCCAATGTCCACGCCGATGATCTGGTGCTCGATGTGGGCTGCGCCACCGGATACTCCACTGCAATTCTTGCGAGATTAGCGGGCGCGGTTATCGGATTGGAAATGGACGAGGATTTAGCGGCTCAGGCAGCCGCGACGCTCACCCAATTGGAAGCCGATAACGCGGATATCTCGGTTGGTGCCCTGCGGGAGGGAGCCGCGGAGGAGGGGCCGTATGAGGTGATCTTGTTGGAGGGCAGCGTGCCCGATGCCCCTGCTGGGTTGTTGGCACAGCTCAAGGAAGGCGGCCGGCTGGTCGCAATTCTGCGCGGCAATGGCCTTTCCAGCGCCTATCTGTACGAGAAGGTCGGCATGGACTTCAGCCGGCGAAGAGCGTTTGACGCGGGCGCACCGCCCTTGCCGGACTTCGAGGAACGGCCGGTGTTCGTGTTTTAGCGACTGGGTTTATGGTTGCGTTCGATGGCAGATTTTCGCCGATAAATTGCACCTGATTGCCAACCTGATTGAGCCCCTAACAGCCGAAAAGTTAACCATAAACCGGTCCGCACACCGCCGATTTGGAACCTGGGCGAGACTTCTGCATTTACCTTGTGTTAAGATATTGGCCAGTTTCCGGGGCCAGGCGGAGTAAGCGCGGGGTGGTCTCGATTGCGGCAGAGGAATTCGTGATGAGTAGTAGCGAGCAGGCTCCTGAGCCGACTATGGACGAGATACTGGCGTCCATCAGGCGGATCATTGCGGAAGATGAAGACGGTGCGGGGACCCAGCAGGAGGCGAGCGAACAAGCGGCTCCCGAGGCCCAGGCCGAAGATACCGAAAAAGGCGAATTAGCCGAGAGCATTGCAGAGACCTTGCATCAAGAGGATGCGATGTCGTCAGCCGTCGAGGAAGTCCTCGAGCTGACGGAAGAGGTCGAGCAGATTGCTGTTGCGGCATCGCAAGCTAGCGATATGCCACCGCAACCAGAAGTTTCGGAGTTCGATACCGGGACGGCGGAGGCAGCTGAAGCTGAGCCACCGGTGGTGGACGAAGCCGAGATGGTTGCAGAGCTGGAATTGGCTGCCAGCGAAGAGGTGATAGTCGAGGTCGAAGTCGCCGAAGCTCAGGTTGCCCCTATGGGAGAAGTCCCGGGCGTGACCGAGGACGCGGAATTCGAGGTCGAAGAGGCTTCGTTTGAGGCCGAACAACCCGAGATGTCCGAGGCAGCCGACACGGTCGGCGAGCCCGAGCCGCCGGTTGCACCCGCCTCGATTGCCGAGGCCGTCGAAGCCATAGCCCGTGGCGCCGAGTTGGAGCCGGATGAACCGGAAGCGGAAGCCGCCGATACCGCTGCGACCGAACCGGAGCAGACCGCGAGCCAAGAGCAGGAGACGCCGGAGGCAGAGCTCGACACGACCGCCCCATCGTCTTTCTATGGAGCTTCTGCGCAGGCCGAAGCAGCAAAGGCGTTGGAGTCCGAAACGGCGGAAATAGCGGCTGAAGAGGCTGAGCTAGGAGAGGGTCTAGGCGCCGCCGCTGCGGTCGAGGAAGAGGAAGCATCAGAGTCTTCCCAGCCCTCCGCGTTCGAAGAACAGCCTGAGGCGGAGGAAGCCACCGACAGTCTGGAAGAGATGCTGAGTCCGAGTACGAATGGACCTTCGGCTGTGACTACTTCTGTGCAATCTCCAACGCTGGAGACCAGCGTAAAGGAAATGTTGAAGCCGATGCTTCGCGAGTGGCTTGACGACAACTTGCCGCGCATTATCGAGAACGCGGTGAAGGACGAGATTGCATCGTCTGAAAAGCTGAAGGATTAAGCGGCAATTTCCCGGCCCGGCGACGGGCCGGGCCATGCCTTCGCCCAAGAGGGAATTCTGGCAGGCGAATTGCCCATTTCGATCGTCGGGTCCGCGAGCCCGAGGGCCCGTGGTTTCACGAACTCTCCTGATCGGTTGACAGCCTGAGGTTCGACGGCTTACGACCGCGCCTGACAACGCCTTCGCACGAGCGCCCACACCCATGCTCGATAAAACCTATCAGCCCGCCGAAATCGAGCGGCGGATTTACTCCCTATGGGAGGAGACGGACGCGTTCGCCTCCGGCATTGAAGACCGCGTGGCCCGAGGCGCCAAGCCCTATTGCATCGTGATCCCGCCGCCCAATGTCACGGGCTCGCTGCATATGGGGCACGCTCTGAACAACACCTTGCAAGACGTGCTGATCCGGTTTGAGCGGATGCGCGGCAAGGACGTTCTCTGGCAGCCGGGCATGGATCACGCCGGCATCGCAACGCAAATGGTGGTCGAGCGCCAGCTCCGGGACAGGCAGGAGCCCGGCCGCCGCGAGATCGGGCGCGAGGCCTTTGTCGAGCGGATTTGGGCCTGGAAGGAAGAATCCGGCGGTGCCATCTTCAATCAGCTCAAACGGCTCGGCGCCTCGTGCGATTGGTCCCGCGAGCGGTTCACCATGGACGAGGGCCTGTCGCACGCGGTTCTCAAAGTCTTTGTCGAGCTTTATCGCGCCGGGCTGATCTACAAGGACAAGCGCCTGGTCAATTGGGATCCAAAGCTGGTTACGGCGATCTCAGACCTCGAAGTCCTTCAGGTCGAGACCGCGGGCAAGCTTTGGCATTTGCGCTATCCGATCGAGGGCGAAGAGGGCCGCCATATCGTAGTGGCGACGACGCGGCCCGAGACCATGTTGGGCGACACCGGCGTCGCGGTCCATCCAGAAGACGAGCGCTACCGGGATCTGGTCGGCAAGCACGCTATCCTGCCCCTGGTTGGCCGGCGGCTACCAATAGTGGCCGACGAACACGCCGATCCCGAACAGGGCTCGGGCGCGGTCAAGATCACGCCCGCCCACGATTTCAACGACTTCGAGGTTGGACGCCGCCAGGGCTTGGAAATGGTCAACATCCTGGACCGGCACGCCTGCATCAATGACGAGGCGCCTGAAGCCTATCGCGGGCTCGACCGCTACGAGGCGCGCGAGCGGATTCTCGCGGACCTGGAAGCTCAAGACCTGATCGAGACCATCGAGGAGCATCGCCACACGCTGCCCTATGGCGACCGCTCGAACGAGGTGATCGAGCCCTATTTGACCGAGCAATGGTATGTCGACGCCAAGACGCTCGCCGCTCCCGCCATCGAAGCGGTCGAGCGCGGCGAGACGGTGTTCGTGCCAAAGAACTGGGAAAAGACCTATTTCGAATGGATGCGCAACATCCAGCCTTGGTGCATTTCGCGCCAGCTTTGGTGGGGGCACCAGATACCGGCTTGGTACGGGCCCGACGGCAAGGTGTTCGTCGCCCTGGATGAGGAAGAAGCGAAGGCGCTCGGCCGTGAGCACTACGGCAAGGAAACCGAATTGGAGCGCGACGACGACGTGCTCGACACTTGGTTTTCCTCGGCGCTGTGGCCGTTCTCGACGCTCGGTTGGCCCGAGCAGACAGACGAACTGAAGCGGTACTACAATACCGACGTCCTGGTGACGGCGTTCGACATCATCTTCTTCTGGGTCGCCCGGATGATGATGATGGGGCTCTACTTCATGAAAGAAGTGCCGTTCCACACCGTCTACATCCACGCCCTGGTCCGCGACGAGAAGGGCCAGAAAATGTCGAAGACCAAGGGCAATGTGATCGATCCCTTGGAGCTCATCGACGAATATGGCGCCGACGCCCTGCGCTTCACGCTGGCAGCCATGGCCGCCCAGGGCCGCGATATCAAGCTCGCCAAGTCCCGGGTCGAGGGCTACCGGAACTTCGGGACCAAACTCTGGAACGCATCGCGCTTCCTGGAGATGAATGGTTGCATCGGCTCGCCGGATTATGATCCGGCAAAATGCCAAGACCCGATCAACCGTTGGATCGTAGGCGAGGTGGAAAAGGCCTCGGGCGAGGTCTCGGGCGGCATCGAGGCCTACCGGTTCAATGACGCGGCGGGTGCGCTTTATCATTTCCTCTGGCACATCTTCTGCGACTGGTATCTCGAGCTGATCAAGCCGCTACTGCAGGGCGGCGACGAGGCGATGAAGGCCGAAGCCAAGGCTACTGCGGCCTGGGCGCTGGACCAGTCGCTCAAGCTGCTGCATCCCTTCATGCCTTTCATCACGGAAGAGCTTTGGGAACGGCTGGCGGCACCGGGAACCGGGCGCGGCACCATGCTGATCACCGCCGATTGGCCGCTGCTCGACGGCTTGGTCGACGCGCGCGCCGGCCAAGAACTTGAATGGGTCATTCAGTTCGTATCGGAGGTCCGCTCGGTCCGCGCCGAGATGAACGTGCCAGCGGGCGCGAAAATCCCTGTAATCATCACGGGCGCCAGCGACGAGACAGCCAAACGTATCGAACGCTACGGCGAGACAATGAAACGATTGGCCCGGATCGAAAAAATCGAACTTGGCGAAGACGCGCCCAAGGGATCGATCCAAATCGTATTGAATGAAGCCATGGTGGCGCTGCCGCTGGAGGGCATCATCGATTTCTCGGCCGAAACCGCGCGCCTGGAGCGTGAGATCGAGAAAGTCGGGAGCGAGATCGACAAGTTGTCATCAAAGCTCGGCAACACCAAGTTCATCTCACGGGCGCCCGAACACGTCATCGAGGAACAACGCGAACGCAAGGCCGATGCCGAGGCGGCGGCCCAGCGTTTGAAGCAGGCGCTCAAGCGGCTCGAAGCGACGCTGTGAATTCACCAGGCTTCACTATAGGGTGAAAAAGTAGAATCGTTTGAATCCGTTACGCGATCATGTTGAGTTCGAGTCGAGCTTTGTCTGCCGCGCCGGCCATCGCCTTGGTGGCGGCTGAGAGGCCTGCCGAGTCCAACCATGCAAGGGGCGGCAGCGGGTTCTACGACAATATTGCGCCACAAAATTTCACGAAGTTCGAGCAGCAGGCCGAGTCCGGTTGCAGAGGTGCAACGGTCAATCGGCGCGGGCTGAGATCAAGACAAACACCGGGAGTGATGAATGGACGCGAAGACGTTCGATAAATCGCGGCTGCCAAGCCGGCACGTGACCGTTGGGCCCCAACGCGCGCCCCATCGCTCCTACTATTATGCGATGGGCCTATCGCGCGAGCAGATCGCCCAGCCCTTTGTAGGTGTGGCCACCTGCTGGAATGAAGCAGCCCCCTGCAATATCGCGCTGATGCGCCAGGCCCAGGCCGTAAAACAGGGCGTGGCCCACGCCAACGGCACCCCCCGCGAGTTCTGCACGATCACCGTTACCGACGGCATTGCCATGGGCCACCAGGGCATGAAGTCGTCGCTGGCCTCCCGGGAGGTCATTGCTGACTCGGTTGAGCTCACCATGCGCGGCCACTGTTACGACGCCTTGGTCGGCATGGCCGGTTGCGACAAGTCACTGCCCGGCATGATGATGGCGATGTGCCGGTTGAACGTGCCTTCGGTTTTCATTTATGGCGGCAGCATTCTGCCCGGCACATTCAAGGGCAAGCCAGTCACGGTTCAGGATGTCTTCGAGGCGGTCGGCAAGCAATCGGTCGGCGAAATGTCCCTCGAAGATCTTGAAGAGTTGGAGCAGGTAGCCTGCCCCTCCGCCGGTGCCTGTGGCGCTCAATTCACCGCCAACACCATGGCGACCGTTTCGGAGGCGATCGGATTGGCGCTGCCCTATTCGGCCGGTGCGCCCGCGCCTTACGAGATCCGCGACCGGTTCTGCGTGGCGGCGGGAGAGACGGTCATGGACCTGATCGCCCAGAATATTCGCCCGCGCGACATCGTCACCCTCGAAGCGTTGGAAAACGCGGCCGCAGTAGTGGCGGCGACCGGGGGCTCGACCAACGCCGCGTTGCATCTCCCGGCCATCGCCCACGAGGTGGGCATCAAGTTCGATTTGTTCGATGTGGCCGACGTGCTGATCCGAACGCCCTATATCGCCGACCTGAAGCCAGGCGGCCGTTACGTCGCCAAGGATATGTTCGAAGCGGGTGGTATTCCGCTGTTGATGAAGACGCTGTTGGACCATGGTTACATGCATGGCGATTGCATGACGGTTACCGGCCGCACCATGGCGGAGAACCTTAAATCGGTTGAGTGGAACCCGGATCAGGACGTGGTCCGGCCCGCCGACGATCCAATTTCCCCGACCGGCGGCGTTGTCGGACTGAAGGGCAATCTGGCTCCCGATGGGGCGGTTGCGAAGGTAGCCGGGATGCATGCGCTCAAATTCTCTGGGCCCGCGCGCTGCTTCGACTGCGAGGAGGAGGCCTTCGAAGCCGTCACCAAGCGGCAATACAATGAAGGCGAGGTCATCGTCATACGTTACGAGGGTCCCAAGGGCGGACCAGGCATGCGCGAGATGCTCTCGACCACGGCCGCGCTTGCCGGCCAAGGAATGGGGCCCACGATGGCGTTGATCACAGACGGCAGGTTTTCCGGCGCCACCACGGGATTTTGTGTTGGCCATATCGGTCCCGAAGCCGCGGTTGGAGGACCGATCGCACTTGTCGAGGATGGCGACATCATCACTCTGGATGCAGAGGCCGGCACGCTCGAGCTCGAGGTCAGCGATGAGGTGTTGGCCGAGCGGCGGAAGAAATGGAAAGCGCCCGAAACCGATTACCGCAGCGGCGCGCTATGGAAGTACGCCGATCAGGTTGGCCCCGCGCGCGATGGCGCCGTAACCCATCCTGGCGCCGAGGGCGAAGTTGTCTGCTATGCGGATATTTGACCCAAAAGGCTTCGCTGTCTTTGCCGTAATCGTTTTGGCGTCCACCGGGTTAGCGCTTGCCGACGAAAAGCCGAAATTTGAGTCGGCAACAGAAGCTTATCGCGTTGGCCTGAAGGCCATGAGCGCCGGCGCCTATGAGCGCGCGATCCCCGCCCTTATTTTTGCCGCCGACAAAGGCATATTGGGGGCCGAGCTCAAGCTCGCAAAAATGTATCAATCCGGCGAAGGCGTAGACCAAAGTCATGCCAAGGCGTTCCGGTATTACAGGCAGATCGCCGACCAGTTTGCCGAGATTGATCCGCGCCACCCCATTGCGCCATACGTCTCGCAGGCCTTCATTGCCTTGGGCGATTACTACCGGATCGGCGTGACCGAGCTAAAGATCGAACCGGATGCCGCGCACGCTATCGGCCTTTACCGCCACGCTGCCAGTTACCTTGGCGACCCCGACGCACAGCTCAAACTCGCCAAAATGTATCTCGCAGGCGAGGGGGGTGAGATCAATGCGCGGCTTGCCGTCAATTGGCTCGCCAACGCTTCCAAGAAAAGTCACGCGGCATCCCAGGCGATATTGGGCGATTTGCTCTGGCGCGGCGCCAAGGGCGTGCGGCGCCGCCCGCTCAAGGGCCTGGCGTTGATGGACTTAGCCCGCACCAACGCCGCCGGCACCAATGATGTCGTTTGGATTGAAGAGCTCTATGAGACGGCAGCCGCCGAGGCGAAACCCGGCGAGCGCGAGCAGGCGGTGAGCATAACCACCCGCTGGAGGAATGACGCGCCTGGGCAGGTGGAGCTCTCCAACGTTCAATCCGCCGGCGATATCGCTGTGGGTGTCGAGGGTACCGCCGTGGAAGGCCAGGCTCGCTAGGCCGCAATCTCGATCCAGACCGGAACGTGATCCGACGGGGATTCCCACGCCCGCGTGAAGCGATCGATTTCACAGGCGCGCAGCCGGTCGGCCCCCTGCGGCGAGAGCATAAGATGATCAATCCGGATGCCGTTGTTCTTTTGCCAGGCGCCCGCCTGATAATCCCAGAAGGTGTATTGGTTGGCGTCCTGGTGGCAGGCTCGCAGGGCATCGGTCAGGCCGAGATTGGCGAAGGCGTGAAATTTGGCGCGGGTCTCCGGGCGAAACAATGCATCCTCCGCCCAGCCCGCGGGATCGTGAACGTCGAGGTCGCTCGGTATCACATTGTAATCGCCGGCGAGCACGAGGGGCTCTTCGAGCTTCAGTAGATCTCTCGCGTGTTGGTTCAGCCGATCCATCCAATCGAGCTTGTAGCCGTATTTTTCGCTCTCTACGGGATTGCCGTTTGGCAGGTAAATCGATGCCACGCGAATAGCGCCGCCGCCATTGGAGACGGTGGCTTCCAGATAACGGGCTTGGGTATCGGATGGATCGCCGGGCAGACCCTTGCGAACGTCTTCTAGCGGGTGCTTTGACAGAATAGCGACGCCGTTGAAGCCCTTCTGGCCGTTGAGAGAGACGTTGTAGCCCAGCTGTTCGATGCGCTCGCCGGGAAAGTTCTCATCGAGGCTTTTGATCTCCTGGAGGCAGACCACGTCGGGTGCCGCCTGCTGCAGCCAGGTGAGAAGCGTTTCGATCCGAGCTTTGATGCCGTTGATGTTCCAGGTCGCAATTTTCATGGGAATCTGCGCCTGTAACCTGATTGAGCCGGCTAAAACGAGAAACTGGTTCCGCAGCCGCAGGCGGCTGTCGCATTGGGATTGCGGACCTGAAAGGCAGCGCCGATCAGATCATCCACGAAGTCGATCACGCTGCCTTGCATGTATTCGACGGAAATCGGATCGACGAGCACCACAACGCCGCGCTTCTCGATCGCCATATCATCGTCGTCGCGGGCTTTCACTAGGTCGAATTTATACTGGAAGCCCGAGCATCCGCCGCCCTCCACGCTGACCCGCAGCATGGTATTTTCGGGCTCGCGCGCGATTATTTCCGAGATTCGCTTGGCCGCAGAATCGCTGACTGTGATGGGCTGATCTTGCATTTTTCAATCAAATCATAGGGTTGTGGCAGTTGCGACTGGTCTAACTTGTGCCCTTGAAGATATGCGCGCATACGTCAATGTCAATTATACATGAGTAAGCCCCACAAAATACATGGATCGCCCGCGGCCGCCGGTCTAGGGAATGGCTCGACGAGCGAGCTTGCGCCCTACGCCGCCTCATCGATTGGCTCCCGGGGCCGGCTGCATGGTGAAGAGACCGATCCTTCCCGCACGCCTTTTCAGCGCGACCGCGACCGGATCATCCACTCGACCGCCTTCCGGCGCCTGACCTACAAGACCCAAGTCTTCTTGTATCACGAGGGCGACCATTACCGAACGCGCCTGACCCACAGCCTGGAGGTGGCGCAGATCGCCCGCTCGATGGCCCGCACCTTGCGGCTGGATGAGGATTTGGCCGAAGCCATTGCGCTGGCCCACGATCTTGGCCACACGCCGTTCGGGCACGCGGGCGAGGATGCGCTCGACCGGGCGATGGCGGCCTATGGCGGGTTCGATCACAATGCCCAGAGTCTGCGGATTGTCACCAGGCTCGAACGCAAGTATGGCGCCTTCGACGGGCTGAACTTGACCTGGGAGACCCTTGAGGGCTTGGTCAAGCACAATGGTCCGTTATTGACGCCAGACGGGACTCCGATCGGCGCCTTCAAAGAAAAGGGTCTTCCAGAGGCGATCCAGACCTATGGGGACGAGCACGATCTGGCGCTCGACGTCTATCCGAGCCTGGAAGCGCAAGTGGCGGCGCTGGCCGATGATATCGCCTACAACAATCACGATATCGACGACGGCTTCCGGGCAGACTTCTATCAGCTTCCGGATCTAGCAGACGTTCGTCTCGCCGGACCAATCATCGGGGAAGTCCAAACCCTCTATCCGGGTCTCGAGGGGACGCGGCTGATCTATGAGGTGAACCGCCGTCTGATCACAAAGATGATCGAGGACGCGGTGGGCGAGACGCGGCTGCGGCTTGACTGTCTCGGGGCAGCCAGTGCCGATCAAATTCGTGGAGCGGGCCAGCCGATCGCCGGGTTCTCAGAGGAGATGAACCAGGAGCTCGGCGAGCTGCGGATCTTCCTGCATGACCGGGTCTACGGGCACGTCCGCGTAAAGCGGGTGATGGCTAGCGCCCAGCAGATCGTGAGCAGCCTTTTCGAGCGTTATCTGAATGAGCCGGACGCCTTGCCACCCAAATGGCTGTCGGTGTCGCCCCACGCCGACAGGCGAGGACACGCCCGCAACGTTTCAGATTTTATCGCCGGCATGACCGACCGCTATGCGATTCGGGAACACGCCCGCCTGTTTGACCACACCCCCGAATTGCGATAGTCGGGCGCCACTATCCGATGCGGGAAAGCCTGATCGATCGGCGGCCCCTTCATCCCCGGATCATGTGAGGGATGCGGTTCCTTTGGACCTCTTTCAAGACTTCGAAAAAAGGTTTGAGCTGGTCGTCGATGGCCTCAGGCAAGAGGGCGTGATCCCGGCCGATCTCGCCCTTGAGGGCCAGACGATCGAACCGCCGCGCGATGCAGCCCATGGCGATTTGGCGGCCAATACAGCGATGGTCTTGGCCAAGCCCGCCGGCCTTGTTCCCCGCGAACTGGCCGAGCGAATATGCGACAAGCTGGACCGGACCGACGTCGCGAAAATCGAGATCGCGGGACCTGGCTTCATCAATGTGACGATGGAGGCGAGCTACTGGCCGAACGTTGTGCGGATGATTCTGCAGGAGCGCAGCGAGTATGGCCGCAGCACTCAGGGCAAGGGCAAGCGGGTCAATGTGGAGCACGTCTCGGCAAATCCCACCGGCCCGCTTCATGTCGGCCATGGCCGGGGTGCGGTGTTCGGCGATGCGCTCGCCAATCTGCTCGAAGACGCGGGCTTCGAGGTCACCCGGGAGTATTACATCAACGACGCGGGCGCCCAGATCGAGATCCTGGCCCGGTCGGCCTTTTGGCGCTACCGCGAGGCGCTCGGCGAAAACATTCCAGCCATCCCCGACGGCCTTTATCCAGGCGACTATTTGAAGCCGGTGGGCGTGGCGCTCGCGGCCGAACATGGACGGGCCTTGCTCGACATGGATGAGGCCCAATGGTTGCCCATCGTGCGCGATGCGGCTGCATCGGCAATGATGGACCAGATTCACGACGATCTGGCCGCGCTGGGGATTCGCCACGAAGTGTTCTTTTCCGAACGCTCGCTCATTGGGAACGGCGAGGATCAAGTGGCAGCGACCATCGCCGAGCTAGACGCAAAGGGCCTGATTTACGAGGGCCGCCTGCCGCCGCCTAAGGGCAAGAAGCCGGACGATTGGGAGGACCGCGAACAGACCCTTTTCCGGGCCACTCAATTTGGCGACGACGTCGACCGGCCGCTGATCAAGCCGGACGGCAGCTATACCTATTTCGCATCCGACATGGCGTATCACCGCAACAAGATCGCCCGCGGTTTCCTCGACATGATCGATGTTTGGGGCGCCGATCACGGCGGTTATGTGAAGCGCATGAGGGCCGCTGTGAATGCGCTCTCGGGTGGCGCTGCGGAGCTAGACGTCAAGTTATGTCAATTGGTCCGGCTGTTCCGTGGCGGCGAGCCGATCAAGATGTCCAAGCGCGCGGGCGACTTCGTCTCATTGCGTGAGGTGGTCGATGAAGTAGGGCCCGGTCCGGTGCGCTTCATGATGCTCTACCGCAAAAACGACGCGGTTCTGGACTTCGATCTGGAGAAGGTTTTGGAGCAGTCGCGGGACAATCCGGTTTTCTATGTGCAGTACGCTCACGCCCGGGCGCACTCGGTTTTTCGTAATACGAAGAAAATCTTCCCGGATTTCGATGATCAGAGCGAAGAACTGAAGAATTCAAAGCTCGAATTGTTAACACACCAAGAAGAAACTGTTTTGATAAAGAAATTATCACACTACCCTAGAGTTGTAGAGGCAGCTGCATCTGCTCACGAGCCGCATCGGATCGCGTTTTATCTTTATGAACTTGCAGGCGATTTCCACGGTCTATGGACCCGTGGCAAAGAGTCGCCACAATTACGATTTATTAACGATGCGGACCGAGATTTAACAATGGCACGCGTCGCGCTGGTAGCGGCGACGGCGGAAGTCGTAACATCAGGCCTCGGAATACTCGGTGTCCAACCTATCCGTGAAATGCGTTAAAGGCCGCTCTGGGCGCGCTGAGGTCAGTATGAGGGAAGTACCGCTATGTCCACGACAATTGAGGGGACCAGCGTCGAAATGAAGCCGACCACTCCTCCAAACAACGACGGTACTGAGAATCAGGCATCGACTCCGGATGGTGCAGCAGCGTCAGGCAATCGCGCTGCTGACGGGCAACCCGATCCAGCACAAGCTGCGCAGACCGGGCTTCCCGGCCTCGCGGGCTTTGCGCAGACCAACACATTTGCTGCACCGAGCCAGCCGGAACCGATCGCGCCGCCTGTGGAGCCGCCGGCGCCTCCGCCGGTCGAGCCAACCGCGGCGCCCATTGAGCAGCCACATTTTGCAGAAATGCCGCCGGTTTCGGACGTGCAGCCGGTGAGTGAGCCGGACCCTGCCGCATTTATTCAGCAGCCGGCCGCGCCCGTGCCGGTTGAGCCGGCGCCCGCAGCCGTCGAGATAGAGGCTGTGTCCGTCGAGGTCGAGGCAGCTGAGCCGCAAATTCCAGAATTTGTTCCCCCGCAAGCGCCGCCGAGCGACGCGATCGCCGCCGATCTTCCGGATCTTGATTCGCTGACCGATTCGGCGCTTTCCGCAGAGGCCGCGCCGGAGCTTCAGAGCGAGGACGATCTCAGCGCGTTCTCAGCCGAGGCGCTTGAACGCTACTTTGCGGGAGACGGCGAGATACCGGGCGCAGAAGCTGGCGTCCTGCCTGGAGAGAACGGACTTTCGGAGCCAGACTTCGGACTGGATCCCGTGGAACCCTTAGTTGCTGGCGATGCTCCATTGGAGACGCCGGAAATTCCCGATCTCTCCACGGGCGTCCAACCCTTTGAGGCCCGCTACGACCAACACCCCGAAGTACCGCTTGGTGATTTCGACGAGGCCTTGAAGCCCACGGGCAGCTATCAAACCGAAGACGAAGACCTCACGCTGCCCGATGCGGACTTCCTGGAAGGCGAGAGTCTCGAGCCGGAAGCGGCGGTCGAGAAGGCACCGAAGAACCGTAAGGTCGCAATGGTGGCAAGCGCTCTTGTTGGATCGCTGGCCTTGGGCGGAGCGCTGGCTTTTGCCTATAAGAATAGCGGCTTCATCATGGGCGGGTCGGGTGATGCACCTTTGATCCAAGCCGATAACCGGCCCACAAAGGTCGCGCCGGACGATCCCGGCGGAAAGCAATTCCCGCACAAGAACAAGCTGATCTACGACCGTCTACAAGGTGATGAGACGCCCGAGGTCGCAAAGATTGTGCCGCGCCAAGAGGAGGTGGCCAGCAATACGGCCGCTGCAGCGAGCGGGCCGAGTGCAGCCCCACCGGCTGCCAATGCCCAGCCCGGAGCGGAAGGGCCGAAGAAGGTAAAGACGCTGATCGTCAAGCCCGACGGAACCGTGATGCAGTCTGAGAACCCGGCGGCTGCGGGCGGCACGCAAGTGGCGGCGGCTAATCCACAAATACCGTCGCCGGCGGCGGTTCCCCAACCAGCCGCGCCAGCTCCGGCGGCGCCGCAGCAAGTGGCCGCGACAACGCCAGCGGAGGGTATGTCCACCTCGATGCAGACGCCTGCGCGCAAGCCTGGCTCTGCGGGTGCCCAAACCCAGACAGCGGCTGCGACTAGCGCTCCCGAGCCCGCTGCCGCAGCGGCGGCAGGCGGCGAACAGTTCGTAGTGCAGGTCGCCGCGCGCAAGAGCCAGACAGACGCACTCGCGGCATTCGCCGATCTGCAGCAGCGCTATCCCGGCCTTTTGAACAGCTACCGGCCTATCATTCAGCGAGCCGATCTCGGCGACAAGGGAATTTGGTATCGATTGAGGGTTGGGCCGATGAACGAAAAGACGGCGGCTGCGACCCTGTGCGAAAAGCTGAAGTCGGCCGGCATGCGCAGCTGTCTCGTGCGTCCGCATACCGGCTCTTGACCGGGCTAACCGCGGCCGATATGCCGCGGCCATGCCTCTAAAGGCCTTCATCTGCGGCGTGTCGGGGCCCGAGCTCACCGACAAAGAACGCTCATTTTTCCGCGAGGCTCGCCCATGCGGGTTGATTTTGTTCGCGCGCAATTGCGTCGAGCCCGGCCAGCTACGCCGCCTGGTAGGGGATTTTCGCGGCGCCGTTGGCGAGAACGGCCTGATGGTCCTGATCGATCAAGAGGGCGGCAGGGTCCGCCGATTGAAGCCACCCCATTGGCGCGAGTTGCCGCCGGCAAGGGCATTTGGAGAGCTCTATGCGCGCGATGCCGGCGAGGCGTTAGAGGCGGCGTATTTGGTCGCCCGGCTAACCGCGCTGGAACTCACGGGACTTGGCATCAATGTCAACTGCGCGCCTGTGCTCGATATTCCAGCACCCGGGGCCCACGACATCATTGGTGACCGCGCCTATGGCTCGGATCCGCAGATCGTGGCTGATCTGGGCGGAGCCGTGGCCCGCGGCTATCTCGATGGCGGTGTCTTGCCGGTGATGAAGCACATTCCGGGTCACGGGCGCGCTGGCGTCGATAGCCACAAGTCGCTCCCCGTAATAGACGCGAGCCGGCAAGAGCTGGCGGACTTGGACTTCGAGCCCTTCGCCAAACTCCGCGAATTACCGGCCGCGATGACAGCCCATGTGCTGATCCCCGATATCGACACAGAGCGGCCTGCGAGCCTTTCTCCGGCTATAATAAGCCAAGTGATTCGTGATCAGATCGGATTCGATGGCCTGCTGATGTGCGATGATTTGAGCATGGGCGCGCTAGAAGGACCGGTTGAGCAAAGGGCAAAGGGGGCGATCTCCGCTGGCGTAGATGTGGCGCTTCATTGTAATGGCGACATTCGGGAAATGACGGCGATTGTCGAGGTGGTGCCGGAATTGGACGCTAAAGCGAAGCAACGGTTAGAAGCGGCGCTCGGCCAAATAGGCGAACCGAAGGAATTTGATCAGGATCGCGCGAATGCCCTGCTGGGCAAAATCATGGCGCTCGTTTAGTGGGCTGAGCCCACGGGCAAAGGGAAGGACGTTGGTTCGAACTTCATGACCGCCAAACCCAAAGACGAGCTTCCCATCGAGCCGGTCGCGCAGAGCGGCGAGGCTGTGGACGCCGCCGGCTTCGACGACTTCGAGGACGTCAGAAGGGGTGATGCCTTCGTCGTGGATGTCGAGGGTTTCGAGGGTCCGCTCGACCTGCTGCTCTCTTTGGCGCGGGCCAACAAGCTGGATCTCACCAAGATTTCCATGTTGGCGCTGGCCGAGCAATATCTCGAATTCATAACGGCGCTGCGCCAGCTTCGCTTGGAAATGGCGGCGGATTATCTGGTGATGGCGGCGTGGCTCGCCTTTCTGAAGTCAAAACTCCTGCTGCCCGAGGACGAAGATGACGAGGAGCCGACGGGGGAGGAATTGGCCGCGATGCTGGCGTTTCGTTTGCGGCGACTGGAGGCGATGCGGGATGCCGCAGCGCAGCTGATGACGCGCAAGCGGCTTGGCCGCGATTTCTTTGCCAGAGGCATGCCCGAAGGCATCCGGTTGATGCGGACCAGCGAATATGAGGCGAACGTCTACGACCTGCTGAAGGCCTATGCGGAGCGCAGGCGGCGTGCCAGCGTTCACACCATACAGTTTGCTAAACGCGAGGTTTGGTCGATCAAGGAGGCCCGTGCCCGGCTCGAGCCAATACTTGGTGCCTCAGCCGAGTGGGCGCCACTCGACGTTCTGCTTGCTCAGTTTCTGGACGAGGCGGAGATGCGCTCGACAGCGATGGCCAGCAGTTTCGGGGCAAGCCTTGAGCTCGCGCGCGAGGGTCAGATCGAATTGAAGCAGTCGAGAGCCTTTGCGCCGCTCTATCTGCGGCGGCGGGCATCCAAGAATCAGTGAAAGTCGCGTCCATCCAAGATAAAGAAGGCTAGAGCTTAGGACCGATTATGAGCAGGAACTTGAGAGACGATGCGATGACGGGTTCGGACCGCGAGCCGCCGAAACAACGCGATGACCGGCTGCCGTTGGCCTTTCCGGAAAATGTTACCGCGCTTCCCTCCGCCGACCGGCGAGAGCGCCTGCGGGTGATCGAGGCGCTGCTGTTCGCCGCCTCCGAGCCGCTCGACGAAGAGACCCTAGCGGGTCATCTGCCAAGTGGCGAAGATATCGCGGCGCTTCTCGAGGAGTTGCAAGGCTTCTATGCCGGGCGCGGCGTTAATCTGGTCCGGGTCGCCGGCAAATGGGCGTTCCGGACAGCCGATGACCTGGCATTCCTGCTTGAGCGCCACGCCGTAGACCAGCGGCGGCTCTCTAAAGCAGCCCTAGAGACCTTGGCGATCGTGGCCTACCACCAGCCGGTGACGCGCGCCGAGATCGAGGAGATCCGGGGCGTGAGTCTCTCCAAAGGGACGCTCGACCTGCTGCTGGAGACCGGATGGATTAGAATGAGGGGACGCCGGCGCTCGCCTGGCAGGCCCATCACCTATGGCACAACGCCAGCGTTCCTTGAGCATTTCGGCTTCGAGACCATCGAGGATTTGCCCGGGCTTGGCGAATTGAAGGGTGCGGGGCTGCTTGACAATGCCTTGCCACCGGGTTTTAGCGTTCCGCTCCCCAGTGATGCCGACGGTCTGCGGGAAGATGAGGATCCACTGGATAGTGAACCGGGCGAGGAGGAGCCGCTCGCAGCCGAGGCCGATGACATAGATCCGGACGCCAGCCCTTCGAGCGACCGCAGCGCCATCTGACACGGCGACGAGGGGTGGGGGTCGCGGCGCCTCGCCCGAATCGAGTTTGACCGACCAGTGGAACAACGCCGCGCCAGCAAAGAAGCTAGCCTAGATCAATCGAGGCCCTGGGGTCCGCGCGGCACCGCCGCGGCCACCATAGCCGCGCAACTGACCTTCGAGCATGTGGGGCGCCATTACCGCGGGGCCGCGGTCCTGGAAGACGTGACCCTCGATATTCAACCGGGCGAGATCCTATGCCTGCTCGGCCCCTCGGGCTGCGGCAAGACCACATTGCTGCGGTTGGCCGCCGGCGTCGAACGGCCCACGTCAGGCCGGATTCTGATCGACAAGCAGGAGGTCGCGGGACCCAATCGATTTGTGCCGCCTGAACGCCGCGGAGTCGGGCTGATGTTCCAGGATTTCGCGCTGTTTCCGCATCTCAGCATCATCGACAATGTGGCGTTCGGACTGGTGAGTCTTGGCCGCAGGGAAGCTTTGCGGGAGGCGCGGGCGGCCTTGAAGCGAGTAGGCCTCGAGCGTTACGCCGATGAATATCCCCATATTCTGTCGGGCGGTGAGCAGCAGCGGGTGGCGCTTGCGCGCGCCATTACGCCACGGCCCAGCGTGCTGCTGATGGACGAACCTTTCTCAGGTCTCGACAGCCGCTTGCGCGACGTGATGCGGGAAGAGACGCTGGCCATACTCAAGGAGACCCGGGCCACCTGCATGATTGTGACTCACGCGCCCGAAGAGGCGATGCGGTTGGGAAATCGGATCGCCTTGATGCGCAAGGGAAGGTTGATTCAGGTCGGTACGGCGGAGGAACTGTTCCGCAATCCCACCGACGTCGACACGGCTCGCCTGTTTTCAGACCTGAACGAGATCCTCTGCAAGGTGGAGCGCGGGGCCGTGAAAACACCATTGGGGCGGTTTCCGGCGAATGGCCTCGCCAATGGCGCCGATGCGGTGCTTTGTGTACGCCAAAGCGATGTCCGCCTGATTCAGCCAAAGAAGGGCAAGGGGGCCCAGGTCCTCGGCATTCGGTTTCTGGGCGAGTCCGCTCTGCTTGAAATCGGCATTCAAGGCATGGAACAACCACTGGTAGCGCGTGTGCGGGGTGATGAAGCGCCGCCGCTGGGTACGGAAATCGGCGTTGCGATAGAACAGTCAAGCGTCATGATCTTCGAACGGACCGGCCGCTGACGTTGAAAATCGTGCGAGATTTTAGGGGCCGGCAGGCGCTTAAGGCTGATTGGGGCGCTTGCTTGCTGCTAAAGGGACATTGATGCAATAGTGCTGGCGGCTTGAGAATGCCGTCGAGCCGCGAAGGAGTTTGCTGGAATGACGCCAAGTTGGATTCAAATACTGATCGTCGTGGTACTGCTCGTGCTGCTGTTCGGACGCGGCAAGATTTCCGAGCTGATGGGCGATGTGGCCCAAGGCATCAAGAGCTTCAAGAAGGGCATCACCGAGGACGATGAGCAAGACGGCGACGATTCCGCAAAAACCATCGAGAGCAAGCCGGCGGCGTCGACCAAGACAACCCAGCGTCGCAAGGCCAAATCCTCATAGGAAGCAGCGATCGACCGGCCGTGGCCGCAATGGGCGGACCGTATCGGCTAGTCTCTGATTGGCCGGCTCGTTGGCGAGAGGCGCAAAACTCATGTTCGACATAGGCTGGACCGAATTGTTGGTCATCGCGGTGGTGATGATCATTGTCGTCGGGCCAAAGGATCTCCCAGCCATGCTGCGGACGATGGGGCGTTATGTCGGGAAGCTCAGGCGCACCGCGAGCGAGTTTCGCGGTCAGTTCGAAGATGCAATTCGCGAATCCGATTTGGAAGAGATGCGCAATGAACTGGCTGGCCTGCGGAACATCAATCCCGCTAATGCCGTCAAGGACGCAGTGAGCAAGAGCATCGAGCCGGTCCAGAAACAGATCGACGACGTCGATAGCGATCTCTTGTACGAGACGACCGCCGCCAAGCCGAAAACACCACGCAAAAAAGCCGCCCGCGCGAAATCGGCGGCGCCGAAAAAAGCCACGCCGAAAAAGACCACGCGAGCCCGCAAACCGCGCGCCCATGCGGCAGCCAAAAAGAGCAAGGCGGGTACGGCAAGAAGCCGGGCTTGAAGCAAGATGTCCCAGGACGATATCGACGCCACCAAAGCGCCGCTGATCGATCACCTGATCGAGCTGCGCAAGCGCTTGATGTGGTCGATCGTCGCCGTCTTTATCGGATTTCTCGTCTGCTTCGCTTTTGCAAAGCAGATCTACAATATTCTGCTGCGTCCTTACCGCCAGGCCGTCGGCTTCGATACGCCGATCGAAATGATCTACACGGCGCCGCAGGAATTCTTTTTTACCGAGCTGCGGTTGGCGCTGTTCGGTGCGATCTTCCTAGCCTTTCCGGTGATCGCTTCGCAGCTCTACATGTTTGTGGCGCCCGGGCTCTATAAGAACGAACGCAGGGCCTTCCTGCCATTTCTGCTCGCCACGCCGATCCTGTTCATGTTGGGCGCTGCACTGGTCTATTTTCTGGTGATGCCGCTGGCTATGACGTTTTTTCTCTCCATGCAGCAGACCGGCGATACCCAGGTTCAGATCCAACTTACCGCCCGGGTCAGCGAGTATCTCAGCCTGATCATGACGCTTATGCTGGCATTCGGGATTTGCTTCCAGATGCCGGTCCTGCTGATGCTGCTGGCGCGCGCGGGCCTGGTGACCTCCGATTGGCTCAAGTCCAAGCGCAAATACGCGATCGTCGGCGTGTTCGCGTTGGCTGCTTTCCTCACCCCGCCCGATCCCATCAGCCAAATCGGCTTGGCAGTGCCCACGCTTCTGCTCTTCGAGCTATCGATTTGGGCCATCAGATTGGCCGAAAAGAAACGCCAGGCAACCGGCCAACAGACTCAGCCTGACGAGGCGACCTAGCGGGCTCTTCCATCCGCCCTCAGACCTGGACGGTCCAAGCTCCAACGCGTATTACGAGGGCGCCCGCCCAGCTCGGTCATCGCTCGCAGGCTGCCGGCGGCGCAGCGCTATTCGCAAGGCGGAGCACGGCCGGTGCACGATCTGAAGTGGATCAGGGATGATCCCCAAGGCTTCGACGAGGGTCTAAGAAAACTGGGCCTGGAGCCGCACTCGGCCAAGCTGCTTGAGCTGGACGAGGCGCGCCGGAACCATATCCAAAAGCTTCAAGACGCCCAGGCCAGGCGTAACGCGGCTTCCAAGGAAATCGGCAAGGCCAAGGCCGGGGGCGACGAAAAGACGGCTCAAAGCCTGATCGACGAAGTCGCCGAACTCAAAGCCTTAATCCAGCAAGGCGAGGACGAGGAGCGGCGCATCGACGCCTCACTCGCTGCTGCGCTCGCTGAGCTTCCCAACATTCCGCTCAACGACGTTCCCGTTGGCGAGGACGAGAGCGCGAATCTGGAAATACGGAAATGGGGGGAACCGCCCGAGTTCAAGTTTGAGCCCCGCGAGCATTTCGAAATCGGCGAAGCTTTGCGCCTAATGGACTTCGAGCAGGCGGCCAAGATTTCGGGCTCGCGTTTCGTTGTGCTGAAGGGCGCGTTGGCCCGGCTCGAGCGCGCGCTTGCGTCGTTCATGCTTGACCTTCACACCGGCGAGTTCGGCTATCAGGAAGTCGTGCCGCCGGCGCTTGTCCGCGATGATGCTCTCTTCGGCACGGGCCAGCTTCCCAAGTTCGCGGAAGATCTGTTTGTCACAACAAACGACTATTGGTTGATCCCCACGGCTGAAGTTCCGCTGACCAATCTGGTGCGCGAGACGATTTTGGACGAATCCGATTTGCCACTCCGGCTCACCGCGTGGACGCAATGTTTTCGCTCGGAAGCTGGCGCCGCCGGCAAGGACACCCGCGGCATGATCCGCCAGCACCAATTCTCCAAGGTCGAACTGGTCTCGATCACTACGCCAGAGGCTTCGTTGGACGAATTGGAACGCATGACCGGCTGTGCTGAAGAAGTGCTGAAACGGTTGGAGCTGCCTTATCGCGTGGTCGTGCTCTCCACCGGCGACATGGGGTTCGCCGCCCGCAAGACCCACGACATCGAAGTTTGGTTGCCGGGGCAGGGCGCTTATCGGGAGATTTCGAGTTGCTCGGTGTGCGGTGACTTTCAAGCCCGTCGCATGAATGCACGCTATCGCCCGGAGGACGGCAAGGAACTTGGTTTCGTCCATACCCTGAATGGATCTGGGCTCGCGGTGGGGCGTACGCTGATAGCCATTCTGGAGAATTATCAGGAAGAGGATGGCAGCGTTGCCATTCCCGAAGCGCTTCGTCCCTATATGGGCGGCCTCGACAAGATCGCCGCGCGCTGATAGGGCGGCGGTATGCGTATCCTTCTCACAAACGACGACGGCATCGAGGCGGATGGTCTTGGGGTCCTAAAGAAAATCGCCTCGGAGATGAGCGACGATATTTGGGTCGTCGCGCCGGAAACCGATCAGAGCGGTGCTGGACACTCGCTCACGCTGCAAGACCCGCTGCGTTGCCGCCCGATCAACGATCAGACCTACGCCGTGCGGGGCACTCCGACGGACTGCGTCATCATGGGCGTTCGCTATCTTATGCGCGACAAGCCGCCCGACCTGGTGCTCTCGGGCGTCAATCGCGGCCAGAATCTTGCCGACGACGTCACCTATTCCGGCACGGTCGCGGGCGCGATAGAAGGCACGCTGCTCGGCATTCCCTCGATCGCGTTGTCGCTCGCCACCAATATGGAAGGCCCGCGATCGGTCCGGTGGGAAACCCCGCTGCATCATGGCGCCGATCTGATTCGCCAGCTGCTTGATACCGGCTGGCCGGAAGGCGTGATGCTCAATGTCAACTTTCCCGACCGGCATCCCCACAAGGTCGAGGGCTTGGTGGTCACAGCGCAAGGGCGGCGCGACCAGGGACTGCTTACTATTGAGGATCGTCTCGATACCAGGGGGACGCCCTATTACTGGTTCGGCTTCGAGCGCCGCCGCTCGAGCCCGGCCGAAGGCACCGACCTGTGGGCCGTCTATGAGGGCCGGATCTCGGTAACGCCGCTCAATCTAAATTTGACTCATGACAAGACCTGCATGGCACTCAAGTCGGTATTCTCCGACTAGCAGTCGCCACATTGGCGCGGCGGTACGAAATCGGTCAGAATTACCGGTTAGGAATGCATTTTGCGGCGGCATGACGGTGCTTGATGGCGGGGACCCGCGACCGGATCGGTTTGATTATGCAGCTGCGCCGGCGCGGCATCAGCGACACGCGGGTGCTGCGGGCGATGGAGTTGGTGCCCCGCGATCTGTTTGTCGATCCCGCCTTTTCCGACCAGGCCTATTCGGACACCGCGCTTCCGATTGATTGCGGGCAAACCATCTCGCAGCCCTATGTGGTGGCCTATATGACGGAGCGGCTGGCCGTCGAACCCAATCATAAGGTCCTCGAGATCGGTACAGGATCGGGCTACCAGGCCGCGGTGCTGTCGCATCTCTGCCGCCGCGTCTATACGGTCGAGCGCTATCGCGAGCTGCAGAAGACCGCAAGTGACCGGTTGGCGGAATTGGGCATCACCAACGTGACCACGATCATCGGGGATGGCCGTCTTGGTTGGCCGCCCCAGGCCCCTTTCGACCGGATCATCGTTACTGCGGCATCTGAGGAACCTCTGGACACCCTTATCGAGCAGCTCAAGGTCGGCGGACGCATGATTGTGCCACTCGGGCCAACCCGGGAGACACAGTTCCTGATGCAATTGGACAAGCACGATGATGGCATCGAGCAAACCGAGCTGCTGCCGGTTCGTTTCGTGCCGCTGGTGAAGGGCAGGGTCAAGCGCCGCTAGAACGACTTCGCCAATCGGGACGCTGGTGCGCCCGGATCGCGATATCGCCGCATTCTTTGTGTTATTTCAGGCAGTTTCACATCTTCTTTACAGACTCCTGATGTGATGCGGCCGACGGCATGAGGACAGGTATGACCAACGCGTCTATCCGAGATGGCTCCAGATCGATGCTCCGGCGGACGCTATGCGCGGGAGCGGTGATCCTGGCTCTGTTCACGCTGACGGGTTGTGCCACCAATCTCACAGGCTTTGAGTTTCCGAGGTTCGGGCTGACCTCCGAGCCCAAAAAGGCTGATGCGGAGCTATCCAATCCGGGCGCGTCGTCGTCCCAGTCACTCTCCGCAGCGAACAACCTTTAATCCCCTTCACAAACCTGCTGACTCGGCCATCTGGGGAAATCCGGAGGCCAAGTGCCTACCATCTATCTCAGCTTTTGAGGTCCGGCTTTAACAGCTTGTTTACGGCTCAGGCGCTTTACTCCTCTGACAAAGGAGACGTGTCTGATGTGGCGAGTATTGAGTACCGGATCCAATTGGCCGTTTAAGCGAATTATCAGTGCAAGTGGAGTTGTGGGGGTATCGCTGATGCTGGGCGCATGCAGCGGCGGGTTCTCACGCTTTGAAGGCTCGGGCTTCGGGCTTGTGCAGAATTCGTCCGGCAACGACAAAATCGTAACCTCCTCACTGGCACCGATTCCAGGTGAACCAGCTTATGGCGGTCAGCAGCCGAGCTATCGGCCCGCCCCGACATATGCCAATGCGCGTCCGCGAAGCCTCGCGCCGCCAAATTCCTATCAACCGCCGAGAACAGCCGCGGCTGGGGAAACCGTCACGGTCCGACAGGGCGAAACGCTCTATTCTATTTCCGAGCGCCACGGCGTGCCCGTCGACCGCATCAAGACCGCCAATAATCTGACAAGCTCCAACGTGGCAGTTGGCCGGACGTTGATTATTCCGCGCAGCCAAACCGCGGCGACGCCGGCCGCGCAGAACGCCAGTTATACGGTGAAGCAGGGCGAGTCGCTCGCCGTGATCGCCGGGCGCCATGGCGTGACCCATCAGCAGCTCGCCAAGCTCAACAATATGAGCAACCCGGAGGCATTGCAGCCGGGACAAACAATCAAATTGCCATCCGGAGCGACACCGGTCGTGGTGGCGCGCGCCGACACCAACCGCGCCCGGCGCATGCCGTTGCCCGCGGCGAAACCCAATCGGGGCGGCGTGCACCTCGCCTCCGGCACCAATAGGAGAC
>Ga0209633_10001219_pt1 | contig 27324 bp, 29 predicted proteins | sample Cruoilmetagenom1_FD_187290 | JGI IMG/M metagenome (GOLD analysis project Ga0209633, IMG submission 187290) | Oil polluted marine microbial communities from Coal Oil Point, Santa Barbara, California, USA - Sample 1 (SPAdes) (version 2) | ecosystem: Environmental > Aquatic > Marine > Oil seeps ...
TCGACGAGGACGGCTTCATCGACATCACCGGCCGCGTCAAGGACCTCATCAACCGTGGCGGCATCAAGTTCAACCCGACCGATCTTGAGAACACGCTGTTGTCCCACGCGGCGGTCGTCCAGGCCGCCATCGTGCCGATGCCCGACGAGGTGCTGGGCGAGAAGGCCTGCCTGTTCGTCACCCTCACCCCGGGCTCGAGCCTGTCCTTCGATGACATGACCGGGCATCTGGCGGCCAATGGCTTTGCCAAGATGGTATGGCCCGAACGCCTGGAGGTCATCGACGAGATGCCGATCACGCCGACCCGTAAGATCATCAAGGGCGAGCTTGCCGCGCGCCTCCAGGGGGGCTAGGGGCCAACGTCGCATGGGGGCGTGGCTGGTGCGTCCTTCGAGACGCCGCTGGCGCGGGCTCCTCAGGATGAAGCGGTCACTCATTGCCATCAACTATGTCCTTCATCCTGAGGAGCGGACCGTAAGAGCCGCGTTTCGAAGGACGCACTTCGGTGCTGCATTGCCTCAGTTGGCCCGGCAAAGAACCGTTCGCGCGCGGCTTCCCCCGGCTCCCCGGTTAACCCTAACCCCCGAAACCGGTCTTTTTCCTTTGAGCAATGTGGGTCGCTGGGTCATTCTGTTGCCTAGGCGTCACCGGACCTGAGGTCCGGACGACGAGCCTATTAGCAAGGCCAAAAACGATTTCGGAGGTTTAACATGTCTGGTACGAAGCTCGGCACGCCCACGCGCGTGCTGTTGCGCACTGCCATTTCCGTCGTTTCGGCGGGCCTGGTGCTGGGCGCGGTTTCCGCCCAATCGGCGGAGATCAAGATCGGCGGCCTGTGGGGCGTGACCGGTCCGGTTTCCAAGTTCATCCCGCCGCTGAAGGACGCGGCCACTCTGGCGATGAAGCAGGTCAACGACCAGGGCGGTGTCCTCAAGGGCGATAAGCTGTCCCTCGTTCTCGGCGACACAAAGTGCGACGGCAAGACCTCGTCGGCCGCCGCCAACAAGCTCGTCAACATCAACAAGGTCGTCGCCATCAACGGCGCGCTGTGTTCGGGCGCCACGATTGCCGCGGCCAACACCGTCGGCATCCCCGGCGGCGTGGTGATGATCTCGCCGGCCTCGACCTCGCCCGCAATCACGCATCTGAAGGACAAGGACTTTGTCTACCGGGTCACCCCGGCGGATGATTTTCAGGGCAAGATCCTGGCCCGCGTGCTCAAGAAGCGCGGCATCAACTCCATCGCGATCACCTATATCCAGAACGACTACGGCAAGGGCCTCGCCCAGGCGCTGAAGAAAAGCTACGAGGCGCTTGGCGGCAAGGTTGCCGGTTACGCCGCGCATGAAGGCAAAAAGGCCTCCTACCGTTCCGAGCTTGCCACCTTGAAGAAGGGCGGCGCCAAGCATCTGGTCGTCATCGCCTATGCCGCCGACAGTGGCCCGGTGATCATGCGCCAGTCGCTCGAGCGCGGCTATTTCCGCAAGTTCATCGGCGTTGACGGCGTCAACGAGGACAGCATGCTCGCCAAGGTCGGCTGGCAGAACGTCCAGGGCATGGTCATCACCAACTCGGGCTCGATCCCCGGCACCGCCGGCGACAAGGCCTACAGCGCGGCGATGAAAGCGGCCTATCCGAACAGCTTCGGCAAGCCGTTCTCGGCCAACACCTACGATGCCACCTTCATGATCGCGCTGGCGATCGAGGCGGCTGGCTCGACCGACCGCACGAAGGTCCGCGACGGTCTGCGCAAGATCGCCGGCCCCGGCGGCATGGTGATCCTGCCGGGCGAGTGGGCCAAGGCCAAGAAGGCGCTCGCTGCCGGTCAGAAGATCAACTACCAGGGCGCAGCCGGCCCGCACGATTTCGATAAGGCCGGCGACGTGCCGGGCGTCATCGACGTCTTCGAAGTGCGCGGCAAGAAGCGTGTGCTCGTGGAGAAGATCGCGAAGTAATTTCGCCGCGATCGTGTAAGCGAGACGACGAATAAGAAAGGGCCGGTTCCTTAGGGAGCCGGCCTTTTTCTTTGGGTCGATTGCGCATTGCGGCTGCGCCAGTGCGTCCTTCGGGACGCTCGCGATGCTCGCTCCTCAGGATGAAGAGCAGCTTTGTTGGCCGCAAGAATCTTCGTGGCAATAAGAAAGAACCTCATCCTGAGGAGCCCGCGTCAGCGGGCGTCTCGAAGGACGCAGCTTGGTGCTCCAGCTAACCGGGCTTGGCCTCCGCCGCCTTCACCGCCTCCCCCCCCGCCCGACCAAAAAAATGCATGTCCCCCTTTTCCCCCTCTTTCTAAATCTTCGGCCGCTCGGCTTCATCGCTATTGCTATGCCGCATCGGAATCCGGATTTGCCACATCGACCACGCCCGCTATGTTGCCACCATGGCGAGCAGGCGTGAGAGATTGCGTAAGCGGTATAATGTCGCTGGCATCATCATTGGAGCTGCGATGCCCTTTGCATCCGCAAGCTCTGTATTCTTCATGGGGCCTGGCCACATAAACGCTAATTGGATCGGATGGTTGTTTATCTTTGGGGGAATGATTGGACCAATTGCCTGGCTGGTAGTTCGCACGTTCGGGTATGCGATCTATCCTCCTGAGCACGATCCAGGATACCGTCAACGCATTGTGTCGGAGGTGCCCGATCAGAACGAAGTAACAGAACAGAACGCCAAACTTGCGAATCGTTACGCGCTAGGAACTTTGTGGTCTGGCATTGCTTTCATTATCGCCATGCCGATCATGTTTTGGGCATTTTACACACACCTCGGATGGCAACTTGGGGTAGGAGGTTGGAGCGATAAGGCCTCTGAAGGGTTCACAACAATAATTGTGCTGGTTACCGTGGCTAGCCTCGTATCGTCTATCTATTGCCTATCGATGTATCATTTTCACAAAAAAAGGAAGTGACCCGCTGAGTATTACGAAGAGTGCTGCGGCGCATATCGCATTCTCCTTTGCACCACGCCGGGGCGCGGCATATCCCAATCCGCTTGCCTTTCGTGCGGCGCTGGTCTGCCATGTACCGGGGACCAAACCTCGGACCCGCTGCGGCATATCCCTTCCGAGTGCTCTTTTTTGGACAAGTTGCCTAAATTGGCCCGCTCGAGAGCTTGGCGCCCGTTGATCGGATGGGCGCACTCACTTACCCCGCCTCCGCCTTCACGGCGTTGGTCTCGCCCCGTCTGATCACCGGCGGTTTCTCCGGGATGATCCCGCGCGAGAAGAACTGCAGCACCACCTGCAGCAAGAGCCCGATCAGGAACACGCGGATATAGGCCGCTCGCGTCGCCCATTCGGCCGATAGTAAGTCGGTCAGGAACTCCGACATCGTCCACAGGCCCCAGACCACGAAGGCGCCCAGGATCGCGCCCTTGTTGTTGCCGCTGCCGCCGGCGATCAGCATCACCCAGATGAGGAAGGTCGCGGTCAGCGGCTCGGTGTCTTCGGGCAGGAACTGCTTGAGGTAATGCGCCGACAGCGCGCCCGCGAGCCCCATCAGCGCCGAGCCGTAGACGAAGGCCTGCAGGCGCATGCGCTCGACGTCTTTGCCGGCGGCGGCGGCGGCCGTCTCGTTCTCGCGGATCGCGCGCATGACGCGGCCCCAGGGCGAGTTGATGCCGCGCTCGATCACCAGGTAGATCACCACCACCACCGCGATCATCAGCAGCAGGAAGAAGATCTCCGCCCAGGGTTGGGGCCAGCTCTCGAACGGCTTGGGGATGCGGTGGATGCCGTAGGAGCCGCCGGCGATGGCGCCCCAGTTGCGGAAGGTGATGCGGATGATCTCGGCGATGCCGATGGTGGCGATGGCGAGGTAATCGGCGCGCAGGCGCAGGCAGACCTTGCCGACGATCCAGGCGATCGCCGCCGACATCACCATCGCGCCCGCCCAGCCCACCGGGATCGGCAGCTCAAAGCCGCCCAGATGCGGGTTCGAGGGCACCGAGGGCTCGGCCGTCAGGATCGCCGAGGTATAGGCGCCGACGGCATAGAACCCGGCGATGCCGATGTTGAAAAGCCCGGTCACGCCCCAGCAGATATTGAGCCCCAGCGTGCTCACCGAGGCGATGCTGGCAAGCGTGAAGAAGCCGACCAGGAACAGGATCAAACCGCCAGCAGTTTCCATTACAGCACCCGTCCCTTGAAGATGCCCTGGGGCCGGAAGATCAGCACGAGGACCATGACGCCGAAAGCGACCGCGCTCTTGTAGTCGCCGGGAATCACTAGCGTCGACAGCTCCTCGAGGCCGCCGATCACCATGCCGCCGGCGATCGCCCCGTAGGGCCGGCCAAGCCCGCCGAGGATCGCCGCGGCGAACATCGGCAGCAGCAAATTCCAGCCCATGTCGAACTTGATCCGCGTATCCATGCCCAGCAGCACGCCGGCGGCTGCGGCGAGCGACGCGCCGACGATCCAGGTCCAGATGACGATGCGCTCGGTGGGGATGCCGGTGACGCGGGCAAGGTCGGGATCGTCGCTCATCGCGCGCATCGCCTTGCCGGTGCGCGTATAGGCCAAGAGGTAATGCGTGGCCGAGATCAGAACGATCACCGCACCGCCGATGTAAAGATGCTTGGCGCCGACCAGGAAGGGCTCGAGAGATTCGAGCGGCGGCTGGATGCTCCAGTAGTACTGATCGTCCGTCCCCCAGAGGAGCTGGAATGTAGAACGTAGCATCAGCGCTATGCCGAAGGAGGCGATCACCATGATGATCGGGCGCGACTTGCGGAATGGCCTGTAGAACGCATAGTCGATGCCGACCGCGACGATCGCGACGGTTACCATGGCGATGGGGATTGATATGACCGGATGCGCACGGAAACGATCCACCAGCTCAAACGCGAAATAGGCGCCCAGCGTCAGCAGATCGCCATGCGCGAAATGGGCAAAGCGCAAAATCGCGTAGATCATCGAGATGCCGATGGCGCCCAGCGCATAGATGCTGCCGAGAATGAGAGCCGACAGGATGTAGTCGTTGAAGAACTCAATCATCGCCCGAGCCCTCGGGGGCATTGGCGTCGCCATTGCCGTTACCGACATTTCCGCCGCCGCCGCCTAGGAAGGACTCGACCACCTCGCGGTCGGCCAGCAGGTTGGGACCCGTGTCGATATAGCGGTTCTCGCCGGTCGCCAGCACATAGCCGCGGTCGGCGATCTCCAGCGCCTGGCGCGCATTCTGTTCGACCATCAGGATGCCGACACCGGTCTCGTTGACGGCGATGATGCGGTCGAAGATCTCGTCCATGAACAGCGGCGAGAGCCCCGCCGTCGGCTCGTCGAGCATCAGCACCTTGGGGTCGGTCATCAGCGCCCGGCCGAAGGCGACCATCTGGCGCTGGCCGCCGGACAGCTCGCCGGCCGCCTGTTTGCGCTTTTCGACCAGCGGCGGGAACAGCGTGTAGACCCGCTCCAGCGCCGCGGCGATGTCGTCGCGGCGGGTATAGGCGCCCATCTCCAGGTTCTCGTGGACGCTGAGATTGGGAAAGATGTTGCGCTCCTGGGGCACGTAGCCGAGGCCGGCGCGCACCAGCCGTTCGGGCTGGGCGTTGGTGATCTCCTGGCCGTCGAAGGTCACGTTGCCTTCGCGCAGATGGACGAGGCCGAAGATCGCCTTCATCGCGGTCGATTTGCCGGCCCCGTTGGGGCCGACGATGACCACGATCTCGCCGGCATCGACCGCTAGCTCGACGCCCTTCAGGATATCCATGCCGCCATAGCCGCCGGTCATGCCCTGGGCGGTGAGCAGCGTCACGGCGTCGCCTCGCCGCCGGGCGGCTTGTCTCCGGGCGGCTTGTCTCCAGTTTTTGGGCGCCGGCGGCGGGCCTTGGTGCCGCTGCTGCCGCCATGGCCGAGATAGGCTTCGATGACCTCCTGGTTCTTGCGGATCTCGGCCATCGTGCCGGTGGTCAGCACCGAGCCCTCGGCCATCACGATCACCGGATCGCAGAGCTTGCCGATCAAATCCATGTCGTGCTCGATGACGCAGAAGGTATAGCCGCGCTCGCGGTTGAGGCGCTGGATGTCGGCGGCGAGCTTGACCAGCAGCGTGCGATTGACGCCGGCGGCGATCTCGTCCAACAGCACGATCTTGGCCTCGGTCATCATGGTGCGGCCAAGCTCGAGCAGCTTCTTCTGCCCGCCCGACAGGTTGCCCGCCTTCTCGAAGGTCAGATGGGTGAGATTGAGGAACTCCAGCACCTCCTCGGCGCGCGCGCGCACCGTGCGCTCCTCGGCGCGCACCTTGGCCCAGCGGGCACACGACGCGAACAGGCTCTCACCGCTTTGCCCGGGCGGCACCACCATCAGGTTCTCCAGCACCGTCATCTCGGCATATTCCTGGGCGATCTGGAAGGTCCGCACCAGCCCCATCGCGAAAAGCTCGTGCGGAAGCTTGCCGGTGATGTCCTTGCCCTCCATGCGGACGCGCCCGCTGGTCGGCGCAAAGACGCCCGCGATGATGTTGAAGAGGGTGGTCTTGCCGGCGCCGTTGGGGCCGATCAGCCCGGTGATGGCGCCCTTGGCGATTTCGAAGGAACAGTCGTTGACGGCCTGGACGCCGCCGAAGGACTTCGAGACATGTTCGATCGTGATCATGAATGCTCAGTATACGAACATTGGAGTGCGCCGATCTAGACCATGAACTGCTTGAGGCCCGCGATCACGGCATCGTTCTCCTCCGGCAGGCCGATGCTGATGCGCAGATAATCGGTGAGCCCGTAATCGTCGACCGAGCGCAGGATGATGCGCTGCTCGGCGAGGAAGGCGAGCGCCGCCTGAGCGGTGTGGTTGGTGCCGCTGGGAAACCTGATCAGCATGAAGTTCGCCGCCCCCGGCAGAACGCCGAGCCCCAGCGATTGATAGAGCGGCACCAGCCGCGCGCGCTCCTCGGCGGTGCGCTCGGCCACCATGCGAACATGATCCATGTCGCCCAGCGCGGCTTTCGCCGTTTCCTGGGCCAGCGCGTTGACATTGCCGATGCCGCGCATCCGGTTCATGAAGCCGACGATGCGCGCCGAGCCGTGCGCCCAGCCGACCCGCAAGGCCGCCAGCCCGAAGGCCTTGGAGAAGGTGCGCGTCACGATGACGTTTTCGCGCCCCGCGACGAATTCGTGGCCCGCCGTGTAGTCGTCGGTCAGCTGCGCGTATTCCGCATAGGCCGAATCGATCACCAGCACCACCCGTTCGGGCACCGCCTCGACGAGACGCGCCAACGCGTCCGCCGGCAGGTAGCGCCCGGTCGGGTTGTCGGGGTGGCCGAGGAAGAGGATCTTGGTCTTGTCGCTGACCGCTGCCAGCAGCGCCTCGGCATCGGGCGCAAGGTCGCGCTCGGGCGCGGTCACCGGCGTGGCGCCGACGCGGGTGGTGACGATCGGAAACTGCATGAAGCCCTGGGCGCCGAAGACGATCTCGTCGCCGGGCCGGGCAAATATACGCGCGATCACGTCGATCAGCTCTTCGGAGCCGTTGCCGCAGACGAGCTGGTCAGGGTCGAAGCCGTAGGCCTCGCCGAGCGCCCGGCGCAGCTCGGTGCTGGCGGGATCGGGGTAGCGTTCCAGGCGCTGGCAGCGCTCGAGCGCGGCCGCCATTGCCGTGGGGCTCGGGCCATAGCTCGACTCGTTGAGGGACAGGTCGATCAGCGGCGCCTCGCCCGCGCCAACCACGACCTTCTTGACCACCGACATGCCGCTATCCGGCATGTAAGACCGCGGCGCCCCCGCCGGTGCGTTCATCGCCGACCCTCCGATTGCCCCCGGTCAGTGATAACCGCCGCGCCCGGCGGGGACAAGAGGGAGCGGGCCAGCGTCGATTCCAGCAAAATGGAAAATATTCTAGTCGGCGGCGCGTCGGTCGGGGTGGTTGGTGTCCATGCGCTCCCCGTAATAGTCGGCGTACATGATCGCCGGATATTTCGGCTTGGCGCCATCGGCCAGGAAGCCGTCGAGGCAGCGGATGACGGCGTCGTAGTTTGGGTCGAAGAACGTGGCCACCGAATAGCGGTCGCGCTCGCTCGACTTGTTGATCACCCGGTGCGGCGAGGAGTTGAAGACGTCGTTGGTCCAGCGCGCGGCTGCGTCGCCAAGGTTCACGACGAAGCTGCCGGGGAGCGGCGGCGCCTCGATCCATTCGCCGTCGACCCGCTGGATCTCCAACCCGCCGACGTCGTCCTGCGCCAGGATGGTGATGAAGCCATAATCGGTATGCGGATAGATGCCCAGGCGCCGCGCCGGGCTTGGCGGGTAGTGGACGAGGCGCAGCGTCGTGCCGGGCGGATCGAAGAAGGCGTCGAAGAACTCGGCCGGCTCGCCGACCGCGGCCGAGAACACCGGCAGCAGGTCCATCGCCAGCGCCCGTGTGGCGTCGAAATAGGCCTCGACGGCACGGCGGAAGCCTGGGTCGTCGGGCCACTGGTTCGGCCCCCTGAAGGGGCGTGCCTTGTAGTCCGGATGGTCGGCGGGCACGGCCTCGCGGATGATGAAGGATTCGAGCTGGTTGGGCGCCGGCGCCGGATCGAAACGCGCCGACAGGCTGAGCCGGGTCGAGGCCATGGGCTGGTAGCCGCGGTGCCAGGCATTGAGCTTGAGGGCCAGCTTTTCGGCCTCCGGCCGGGCGTGGAAGGCACGGTTGGCGGCGAGCACACCCTCGGTCAGCGCCTCGGGCACGCCGTGATTGGCGATGCAGAAGAAGCCCGTGTCGCGGCAGGCGTCGCGGATTTCCACGGCCAGGGCCTCGACCGCCGCGCGCCACGCCGCCGAGGGCCGCGGCGCCGCGCAGAGCGCGCCCAGATCGATGACGGGGATCTGAGGCAGCGGCGGTCCCTCTAGCGACGCATTTCTCATCAACCCTCCGATCCGGCCCGTATTCCGTGTTGGGTCATGCTCCGCCCCTCACCCCACCTTGCGGTCGCGTCCTTCCCAGTGCGGCGCGCGGAGCTCGGCCTTGCGGACCTTGCCGGCGCCCGTCTTGGGCAGCTCGGCGATGAACTCGAAGCTCCTCGGTATCTTGAAGCCGCCGATGCGTTCCCGGCAATGGGCCATGAGGCCAGCCTCGTCGGGCGCGGCTCCATTCCTCAGCACCACGACGGCGTGCACGCGCTCGCCATACTTGTCGTCGGGCACGCCGATGACGGCGGCCTCGACCACATGCGGGTGGCCGGTCAACGCGTTCTCGACCTCGGTTGAAAAGACGTTCTCGGCGCCGGTGATGATCATGTCCTTGCGGCGGTCGACGAGGGTGATGTAGCCCTCCTCGCCGCGGCGGCCGAGATCGCCGGTATGCAGCCAGCCGCCCCGCAGCGCCTCCGCGGTCTCCGCCTCGCGCCGCCAATAGCCCTTCATCACGTTGGGCCCGCGCACCAGCAGCTCGCCGATTTCGCCCGCCGGCACCGGCCTGTCGTCCGGGTCGGCGATGATCACCTGCACGCCGTCGACCGGCTTGCCGCAGGTGCGCAAGAGCTCCGGACGCTCCACCGCGCCGCGGTGGGCATCGGCGGAGAGCAGCGTGATCGTCTGGGTCGCCTCGGTCTGGCCGTAGCCTTGGGTGAGCTCGCAGGGCAGCACCTCGAAGGCGCGCTTCAGCACCGCATCGGTGATCGGCGAGCCGCCATAGTTGATGTGCCGCAGGCTCGACAGGTCATGGCGCTCGGCCGCATCGCCGCGCAGCGCCATGTCGAGCATGGTCGGCGGCAGTCCGATGGTCGTGACCTTGTGGCGCTCGACGGCGCTGGCCATGCCTTCGGCGTCGAACTTGGCGAGAAAGCAATGGGCGCCGCCGGCCAGAAGCTGGGCGAAGGTGCCGCCGAGATCGGCCAGGTGGAACATCGGCGACGCGTGCAGATGAATGTCGTCGGGCCGGTGGTTCATGCGCGGCGCGACATGCGTGGCGTTGGACAGCATGTTCTGATGGGTCAGCATCACGCCCTTGGGCAGTCCCGTCGTGCCGCCGGTATAAAAAATTCCGAGTGTGTGGTCGGAGCCCACGGGAACCAGGTCGACGGGCGCGGCCGCGCTCTCGATCATCGCCTCGTGCTCGCTGGCGCCGGGTGCGATCGCCACCTTGGGCACGCCGATGCCGGTCGCCTGCGCCAGATCGGCGAAGCTTTCATCGACGAACCACAAGGCACAATCGGCGTCGGTGAGCTGGAAGTTGAGCTCGGCGGGCGAGAGCCGATAGTTGAGCGGCACGATGATGGCCCCAAGCCGCGCCGTCGCCAGCAGCGTCTCCAGAAAGGCGGGGTGGTTGGGGGCGAGCAGCGCCACCCGGTCGCCCGCCTTTACCCCGTGTCCGGCGATCGCCGCGGCCAGTCGGCCGACCCGCTCGGCCAGTCGCTCCCAGGTCACCGGCGCGCCTTCATCGAGCAGCAGCGCCGGCGCTTGCGGCCGCTCCACGGCGCTGCGGTCGATAAGGTAGCTGATATTCACGCGCGTCCCTGCACGATGTTCACGCGCGTCCCCGAACCAGCTTGGCGCCGGCGACCATCGCTCGCATCTTCTGGCGGGCGAGATAGCGCGGCAGCGCCGAAAAGCCGCAATCGCAGGTCACGCCAAGCCGCTCGATGGGGGCGTGCTGCAGGCAGGCGTCGATGCGTTGGGCGACATCCTCGGGCGTCTCGAGATAGAAGTTCTTCACGTCGATGACGCCCGCCGCGATCTCGAACTTGCCCGCCAGCTCGCCCAGCAGCTCGACATCCGACATCTGCTTGGCGGCGAATTCCAGCAGCAACTGGTCGCAGGACAGGCTCATCAGCGCCCGCATCATCGGCCGCAACCGGCGGTCGGCCATCGGCCGTCCGGCATTGTTGCCGTAGCAGACATGCACGGCGATGCGGCCGGGCACGCCTTCGATGGCGCGGTTGATGACCCGCGCGCCGTCCTCGAACGTCATCCCATACGGCATGTGCGCGAGGCCCGGCTCGTCGAGCTGCAGGTAGCTGCAGCCGGCCTGGGCGAGGGCCACCAGCTCGTGGCGAACGATGGTGACGAGCTCTTCCAGCACCACCTCCTTGCTGCGCTCGCCGGCGGCGATATAGGAGCCGAAGGTGAGCGGTCCGGGCAGGGCGATCTTGATCCAGTGATCGGGCGCGATCATGCGCGTGCGCTCGAACTCCGCGACCGTACCCAGTCCGCCCTCGGCCACGATCGGGCCGACCGACACGAAGCTCGGCGCCTTGTCGTAGCCCGCGATCCCCAGGCGCCGCGGCGGCGGCACGCGCGTCAGATTGGAGAGCCGGCCGAGCACCTCGAAGACGAAGCGCTGGCGGCCGAGCTCACCGTCGGAAATGATGTTGAGCCCGGCCTCGATCTGGTCCTCGACCACGACGCGCGTTGCGTCCTCGATCAGCTCGCGGGCGTCGATCTCGCCCAGATCCTCCGGCTTCATCAGTCTTTGCATGGCGATGAACCAACCGGGCGCGGCATAGGAGCCGACGCCCATGGCTGGCAGTTGCAGATCGCTCATTGAGCCCCCCCGGTCATCGGTCGTGGGGCGCAGTATACCATCGTCCGCCCGCCCCCCTCACGTCATTCCCGCGTAAGCGGGAATCCATGGGTCGAAGCGGCGCGATCTGGCCCAGTATCGCTGGATCCCCGCTTTCGCGGGGATGACGTTGGGAGAGATCGCAATGTTGAGGGTCGCCAGCAGCACGAAGGCCCGCTTGGCCTTACGGCGTGGCAGCGATGCTACTTACAGCGATGTCAGGAAAGATGGTCGGCGGTATATCCGGCGGGCGTTTTTCCGCGGGCAGGACTATCGGTGGTGCGGGTGCTGCGGCGCGGCGCCGGCACCCGCCACGGCCGGTGCGGTCTATTCCCAGGCGACGTTTTGGACCAGGTCCACCAAGTCATCGCTGTAGTAATTCTCGACCTCTTCGTAGATCGACTCCTCGAGGACTTCCTCGACTTCGAAGTCGTTGGGTCCGATCAGCATGGCTCATTTCCTTCCCAAAATGCTTGGCTTGTTGACGCCTTTTTAGGCCCCCATGCCGCCCCGCGCAGTGACCGCGGTCACACGGGTTTTGCGAAGATGCGGCGGAGAGAAGAATTGCCGCAAAAATGAAACCAAATGGTTAACGCGCGACAACCTTGTTTCCCGTGAGCGGACGGGGCCGGTCCGGGGCAGGGCGCTGGCGGGCCTCCCGCCGCCGGCGAACGTCTCCCGTGGTTGATCACGGCGCCGCCATTGCGCAGTATTGGCCGACAGCAAATGGAAGGACGCCCGCCCATGACTGCCACCGCGCTGAAGCCCTCGAATGACCGCAGGCCCGCCGGGATCGACGCCGCCGAATGGGATCTGCGCGTCCAGCTCGCCGCGGCTTACCGGATCTTCGATCACATCGGCTGGATCGAGCTGATCTTCAATCACATCACCATGCGCGTGCCGGGGCCGGACAAGCACGTCCTCATCAACCCCTACGGGCTGATGTACGCCGAGGTCACGGCCTCGAACCTGGTCAAGATCGACCTCGACGGGAACGTCGTCGGCCCCTCGAATTTTCCGGTCAATCCCGCCGGCTACATCATCCACAGCGCCATCCACCGGGCCCGCGAGGACGCCCATTGCATCATGCACACCCATACGACGACGGGCATGGCGGTGGCCTGCAAGGCCGAGGGGCTGTCGCCGACCAACTTCTACACGGCGATCATCGGCGATCAGGTCGCCTATCATGACTTCGAGGGCACCACGACCAACCCCGACGAGCAGCCGCGCCTGGTCGCCAGCATCGGCGAGAGGAACTACGTCATCCTGCGCAACCACGGGCTCTTGAGCTGCGGGCGCACCATTCCCGAGGCGTTCAGCCGCCTGTGGACGCTGCAGCGCGCCTGCGATGTCCAGGTCGCGGCCATGTCGATGCCCGGCGAGACCATCCAATACGACGAGAAAGTGGTCGAGCAGTCGCGCAAGGCCATGGCGGATTATTCGGAGAGCACGACCTCCGGCGTGGATGTCTTCAACGCCATGCAGCGCATCGTCGACGCCAAGGACCCCAGCTACCGGAGCTAAGCCCCTTCTATTCGTTCGACGGATATGGCTTGACCGGGTCGGACCTTATATATAACCATATGGTTATGGAACGGTTTGATCAGGAAGCTCAGCCCGGGAACCTCGACGCGGTCTTTGCCGCGCTCGCCGATCCGACGCGGCGGGCGATCCTGTCGCGGCTGGCGGCCGGCGAGGCTTCGGTGAATGAGATCGCCGCGCCGTTTGAGATGAGCCAGCCTGCGGTGTCGAAACATCTGAAAGTACTGCAGCGGGCGGGGTTGATCGAGCGGGCTGTCGACAAACAGCGCAGGCCGGCGCGGCTGAAGGCCGAGCCGATGGCGGCGGCGGTACGTTGGCTCGAAGAGTTCCATCAGTTCTGGTCGTCGAGTTTCGATCAACTCGATGACCTGTTGGACGAGTTGAAAAATGCTGAGACGAAAAGGGCCGAAAATGAATGATTTGCCGACGAATGATCTGCCGACGTATGTGCTGGAGCGGGTTTTTGACGCGCCGCGTGAGCTGGTGTGGAAGACCTGGACCGATCCGGAGTTGTTGCCGCGCTGGTACGGGCCGCGGGTGGAAACGACGATCCATCGCCTTGAGCTGAAGCCCGGCGGGCTCTGGCTCCTGGACATGCGGATGGGCGGCAATTCCCACTATCAGCGGGTCGAGTACACCGAAGTGACACCGCCGGAGCGGCTGGTCTGGTTGCATTCCAACTCGGATGCGGACTGGAACATTATTTCCAATCCGATGATGCCCGACTGGCCGCGGGTGCTGCTGACGACGGTGACGCTCGAAGACGATGGCGCTCAGACCAGGATGCGCTTGACCTGGGTGCCGCATGAGGCGAGCGAGGCCGAGATTGCCTGTTTTGCCGGCGCGCTGGACGGCATGGACAAGGGCTGGGGCGCGGGCATGGAGCTGCTCGCAGATCTGCTTGTCGAATTGCAGGCTTGAGCCGATTACCGGACATTCGCGGCGCGCCGCTAGGCCATGAAAAGGAGTGGTTTTGCTGCGCTGGATGGCCCCAGAGCCCGAAATGCCCGACAAATTTTTGCCACACTCGGCGTTTCAGATGGGGTGAGTGGAACGGACCGGGGGGTCGCCATGAAATTACGAAAAACTGCAATCGTTCTTGTTGCAACGCTCAGCCTTGCCGCCTGTGGCAGCACGCCGGGCGAACGCGGCCTGACCGGCGCCGGGCTCGGCGCCGCGGCGGGTGCCGTCATCGGTCTCGCCTCGGGCGGGATCAGCGTGCTCGCGGGCGCGCTTATCGGCGCGGCGTCGGGCGGCTCCATCGGCGCTTTCACCAGCCGCGACCAGCTGAATTTGGGCGAACCGCCCTGGCGCTGGGGCAAGCAGCGGGCGAAGGTCGCGCGTATCCAGACCGGCCTCCGCCGCATGGGCTATTACGGGGGCCGCTCCGACGGTCTCGCGGGACCGCAGACGGCACGGGCCATCCGGCGCTATCAGCGGAGCTATCGCCTGCCGGTCACCGGCCGGCCCTCGCCGCGGCTCTACCGGCACATGCGCGCCCACGGCGCGACCGGCTGAGCACAACGCGTCAGGGGTCAAGCCTTCAAGCCGGGCGTGCGAGCGCTTATCTTTGTTGCCATGACGGCTAGCGTGCCCCTGGATCGCCGCTTCTCGGTGGCGCCGATGATGGACCGGACCGACCGGCATTGCCGGTCTTTCCTCCGGCTCATCTCCGCGCGGGCGTTGCTCTACACCGAGATGATCCCGACCGGCGCCATCCTGCGCGGCGACCGGGCGCGCTTCCTCGATTTCGATGCGGCCGAGCACCCGCTGGCGTTGCAGCTTGGCGGCGTCGATCCGGGCGGTCTGGCTGAATGCGCCGCCATCGCCGGGGACTGGGGCTACGGCGAGGTGAACCTCAATGTCGGCTGCCCGTCCGACCGGGTGCAGAACGCCCGCTTCGGCGCCTGCCTGATGGCCGAGCCCGAGACCGTCGCCGCCGCCGTGCGCGCGATGCAGGCGGCGACCCGGCTGCCGGTCACCGTCAAATGCCGCATCGGCATCGACGACCGCGACGCTTACGAGGACCTCGCCGCCTTCGTTCGCAGCGTCGCCGATGCGGGCTGCGAGAGCTTCGCCGTCCATGCCCGCAAGGCCTGGCTGAAGGGTTTGAGCCCCAAGGCGAACCGCGAGGTGCCGCCGCTTCGCTACGCCGACGTCTACAGATTGAAGGCCGAGTTCCCGGCGCTTCAGATCGTCATCAACGGCGGCATAACGGACCTCGACGAAGCTGACGCGCATCTCGCCAAGGTCGACGGCGTGATGGTCGGCCGCGCCGCCTACCAAAACCCCTACTTGCTGGCACAGGCCGACGCACGCATCTTCGGCGATCCGGGCGCGCCCGTCCCCGAGCGCCGCGAGATTGCACGCGCGCTCATCGACTACGCGGCGGCGCAGCTTGAGGCCGGCGTCTATCTCTCGCGCATCACCCGCCACATCCTCGGTCTTTACGCCGGCGTGCCGGGCGCCCGAGCCTGGCGGCGGCATCTTTCGATGCATGCCCATCGCCCAGGCGCGGGGGTGGAAGTGATCGAAGACGCAATGGCGCTTGCCGAGGGCGAACGCGCCGCGCGCGCGCCCCGGACCGAAGCAGCCTGATCCGCAAACCATGCTCGACCTGACCCCCGCGCTGCGTCTTTTTGCCCGGCGGAGGCGGGCCAAGCTTGCCGCGCTCGACTCGGCCGCGACCCAGGAAGCCGAGCTCCTGAAGCTCGTGGCCAAGGCCGCCGACACGGCGTTCGGCCGCGACCACGGCTTCTCCCGGATCCGCTCGGTCAAGGACTTCCAGGCCCGCGTGCCGCTGCGGCGCTACGAGGATTTCTGGGAGGCGTATTGGGAAAAGCCCTTCCCGACCCTCACCGACGTCAGCTGGCCCGGCACCATTCCCTATTTCGCCGTCACCTCGGGCACCACCAAGGGCGTCACCAAATATATTCCCTGCTCGCCAGCGATGAACAAATCCAACATCCGCGCCAGCCTCGACATCCTGGTTCATCACGTGACCGCGCGTCCGCGCACGCGCCTGATGGCAGGGCGCGGCTTCGTGCTCGGCGGCTCGACCGCGCTGACCGTGCACGCGCCCGGCATCCGCTCGGGCGATCTTTCGGGCATCGCCGCCGCCGAGGTGCCCAGGTGGGCGCGCCCGCGCTACTTCCCGCCCAGGGATCTTGCGCTGATCGCCGATTGGGAGGAGAAGATCGCCAGGCTCGCGCCGGCCTCGCTCGAGGCGCAGATAACCTCGGTCAGCGGCACGCCGAGCTGGCTGCTGATCTTCTTCGACGCGCTGCACGCCCTGCGCCCCGATCTGCCGCACCGGCTGGCGAGCTATTACCCGGACCTGGAACTTGTGGTGCATGGCGGCATCGGTTTCGAGCCCTACCAGCGCCAGTTCGAGGCACTGCTCAAGGGCAGCCATGCCGAGCTGCGCGAGGTCTACGCGGCCAGCGAGGGCTTCATCGCCACCGCCGATCGCGGTTCGGGCGAGGGCATGCGCGTCAATCTCGATACCGGGCTCTTTTTCGAATTCGTGCCGCTGGATGAGCTGGAGAGCCCCAATCCCACGCGGCACTGGATCGCCGATGCCGAGCCGGGGGTGAACTACGCGCTCGTGCTGTCATCCTGTGCAGGCGTCTGGTCGTATGTGGTCGGCGACACGGTGCGCCTGGTCGAGCGCGACCCGCCGCGCCTCCTGGTCACGGGCCGCACCTCCTACATGCTCTCGGCCTTCGGCGAGCACCTGATCGGCGAGGAGATCGAGCACGGCGTCGCTACGGCCGCCGCCGCCATCGACGAAACGATTGCCGATTTCTCCGTCGGCGCGGTGTTCCCCAAGGCCAAGGGCGAGCTCGGCCGCCATCTCTACATCGTCGAGTTCGGCGAGACCCTGCCCGGCAAGGACAAGCTCGCGGCGTTTGCAAAGACGCTCGACGCCGCGCTCTGCGAAACCAACGAGGATTACCAAGCCCACCGCGCCGGCGGCTTCGGCCTGCACGCCCCGCGCATCCATGCCGTGCCCCACGGCACATTCGCGGCCTGGATGAAAAAGCGCGGCAAGCTCGGCGGCCAGAACAAGGTTCCGCGCATCATCACCGACGAAGCGCTGTTCGGCGATTTGCGGGACTTTACGAAGCTATAGTGTATTATAGGGTAATGTATACAAATACCTACATTTTGCTGGGGTTACATCATGGCCGATAGCAAAGTCCTTTCCGTCCGCATCAGCCGGGAAACCGAGGCCCGTCTCGATCGCATCGCCCGAATGATGAAACGGACGAAGTCGTTCCTGGGTGCCGAGGCGATCGAAGAGTATGTCGCTGTTCAGGAATGGCAGCTCGCCGGGATCGAAGAAGCGATGGCATCGCTCGACGACGGCAAAGGCATTGCGCATGACGAGGTGAAACGCTGGGCCGCTTCTCTTGGTGGGCGCTCGGCGGCGCGGGGCCGGCAGAGCTAAATGCGCGTTGTCTGGGCACCCGAGGCCCGCGATGACCTACAGGCGCTCTACGACTTCATCGCCAACAACGATCCGGATGCTGCGGCCAGCATTGTTGCGCGCATTCTAACACTCATCGAAACACATCTGCCGGTGACGCCGAATATCGGCCGGCCCGGACGGATCGAGGGAATCCGCGAGCTCGTCGTTGCGGGCACGCCGTTCATCGTGCCGTATCGGGTCAGGGATGACGCGGTTGAGATCTTGCGCGTCTATCACGCCGCCCGCCGCTGGCCTTCGGCGTTCTGAGCCGAGTAGCCCCTACTGGTTCGCCTTCACCGCGACGGGGCCGACATTGTCGCCGACGCTGATCGCCAGCGGCCGCCGCGCCAGCACGGCATCCTCGTTGGTCGGCACCATGAATTCCCACATATCGGCGGAGAAGACGCGGTCGCGCTCGCGCCGGTATGCGGCCTGCCAGCTCGCGCCGGGACGCGCCTCGCCGGCGCCCGCCACCAACGCGGCGTCGATCCCGGCATCGGCGGCGAGCTTGGGCAGCGCGCCCTCGACAAAGGATTTGCGCGCTTGGCCGACGCTCTTCGTGCGAATGCCCGCCTTAAGCAGGGTGTCGTCCGCCGCCTCGGCCTCATGACCGAACCAGGCGACCGCCTGGGACAATCGGCTCGGCAGTGCGCCCACGAGCCCGGCGCGGTCCTGATCGCTGAAGCTCTTCAGCCAGCCGCTGGCGCAGAGCAGGTGAAACTCGCTCTCGGTGCCGATCTGCGTGAGCATCGGTCCGGCGATCGCAAAGGCGCCGTCCTTCAGCGTTTCGACAAGCTCGGCGATCGCCGCCTCGGCCAGGAAGACGGTGCCGACGAATTCGCCCCAGCTTTCGGGCGCGGCGTCGAGCAGGCTCATGGCGTGAAGCTCGTCCTTGTCGCGGCCGAATTCGAGCGCGCCTTCGGGCTCGTCGAGCACATCCTCCAGGAACTTGAAGAGCGCCCGCGTATGGCCGAGCACGTCCTGGGCCATCGCCGCCATCGAGGTGAAGTCCTGGAGGCCGCGGCCGTTCCGCGTGACCTTGATGTACCAGTGACCGAGCACCCACTTGCAGTCGGCGATCGAGACGAGCTCGTCGCGCAACGCCTGCTTTACCTCTGGTGTCATCTCCATCGCCCGCGTCCTCGTTTCATATCCGCCGTTACCATTTCATCCAGCCGAAGGGGTTGCCGCAGCTTCCGCACTCGAAGGCGATCTCCGAGACCGTGCCGCCGAACGGGTTGACGACCTTATTGTCGGTCGAGCCGCACCACGGGCATTCGACCTTATCGTCGTATTTGTCGCGGAAGACCCCAACCGAAACATCGTCTTTCGGCTTCGCGGCCTCCTGGTCCTTCGTGACCCGCGTCTTGGCGTCGGCCATCATGCAAAGCCCACCGCCGAGCCCGGATCGGGCCGGCCGATCACGCGCTCGAAGGCGTCGGCCGGCGCCATCGTCATCTCGATCCATTCGCGCTCGGAATAGATGAGGCGTGCCCGTGCCCGGGCGAGGTCGCGGTTGGGCGCGCTCAGCGTGCCCAGATGCTCCAGCCGGCCGTCGATGCGGTGCCGGCCGAAGACCTCGTAAAGCTCGGTATCGGGTTCAAGAACGCGTTCGCTCACGGTGTTACCTCCCGGGTTCGTCATCTAGATCTGGAACCCGTAATCCTTCACATGCGCGCGGGCGCAAGGGGCGATATCGGATTTCTGCCATGTCTCGCCCCAGGCGATCTTCACCTTGACCGCGCTCACCCCTTCGATCGCGCCGACGCGCTTCTTGATGTCCCACTGGATCATCTCGTAGGCGGGGCAGCCCATGCAGGGATAGACGATCGCGACCGTCACGGCACCTTGCGCGCTCACGCTCACCTCGCGCAGCATGCCCATATCGGGCAGGCCCACATCCATATGCGGGTCCTTGACCGATTTGAGCGCCTCGTGGACGGCGGCGGTCAGTTCTCCTTCCACAGCGCCTCTCCCCAAACCTCGCTCTGCAGCCGCGCATGCGCCGACGGGTTCAACGGTCCGTCATGCTTCAGCTGATTGATCGTGTCGGCCCATTCGGCTTCTTCCCAGATCCACTCGCGCTTTTCGACGTCGCACATCATCGGGAAGGGGCAGTCGAGCACGTATTTGCCCTGCTCCTCGTCGAAATGAGCGGGGACCGTCAGTCCCACTTCTTCGGCGAACTTGCAGGCCGATTGCAGCCACATCTCGCGCATCGTGTCGTTCGACCAGCCGCGGACCTTGTAGTCGAGCTGGCCCGTGCGGGTCTTTTTCCAGTCGGGCAGGCCGAACCAGGTGACGCCGTGGGGGAACATCCAGTCGAGCGCCTTCTGCACCGCCGCGCGGGTTTCCGGCGAATACTCGGCGTAGAACTTCACCCACTGCTCGCCGTGGCCAACGTGGAACTGCTCCTCGAAGTTGATCTTGCGCAGCGAGCGGCGATAGGGCGCAAAGGAGCAGTTGAGCTCGAGGTCGCGCGTGGTGATGCGCCCGGCCCGGTCGAGGAAGCATTGCGAGACCAGGAACTCGAAATAGTTCTTGAGCTCGAACTGCATGATCATCAGCGTCTTGATGGTCTCCGGCGCGATGTCGAAGGTCTTCTCGCGCATCGAGACGCCGAAGCGCTCCAGCAGCATGCCCTGCTGATGGGCGTGGCCGACCTCGTCCTGGATCGTCGCCGAGACCGCGACCTTTGCGCCGATATCGGGGCATGTCCGATAGGCCGTATAGGCCCAGGTCAGCACCGTCACTTCCGACTGCGCGGCGATCGTCAGGGTCTGGACCAGCGCCTTGCGGTAGTCCGGGAAGACCTCTTCCAGATCCTCGACCAACTCGCCCACCTGGATCTTTGCCATGGTCGCGCTTTTGACCGCCTCGTCATCGATCGGCGTGGCGGTCTCGGCGTCTTGTGCCGCGATATCTGTCATTTCGCCCGTCCTTGGGTGCCGTTTGCGGCCCTTATCGAGCCGCCCGAATAAGCATATACGAGATCATACAGACTGATGCACGACAAAAATCACCGTATACGTAAAAACTAAAGGATTCCGGGGCCCTTTTACGCTGCTTTGGCCATGGCGAGTTCGCTCAATCCGCCAAATATCGGATGATGAAGGTGGCGAGCGCGAGCGGCTTATCCGCGCCGAGGAGGGTATAGCTCGCGTCGTAGAAGACGGCGATGCCGTTGGCGCGCTCCTCGACCCGCTCAAAGGTGAAGCTCATGGTGAACTTGTCGCCGCATTTGAGCGGCGCGAACAGACGGATGCCCTCGGCCCCCTGGATCAGGAAGGTCTCGATGTTGCGGATTTCGATCATGTCGAAGGAGAGCCGGGGAAAGTAAGACGCGGTGAACATGGCCGGCGCGATCAGGGTGCCGAAGCGCGAGGCCCGGGCGCGCTCCATGTCCCAATGGGTCCATTCGTCGTTGTCGACCGCCCGACAAAAATTTTCGATGCGCTCGCGCGTCACTTCGACCGGATCGGACGGCCCGACCGTTTGACCTACCAACGCCCGGAACCCGTCGAGCCCGTCGATCACCAGCTTGTCATTTGGCATTCACTCCCCCATCGTCTATCCGGCGTCGTTGATCCGCGCCGTCCGCGCCAACCTAGCCAACGGTGGCGGCGCTCGAAAGGCCGACCTATCTATGAAAGGCCGACCTATCTATGAAGGGTGCGCGCATAAAAACGCGCAATGCGCGCCCGTCTAGTCCCGCCAGCAATCCTAGCCGTCCGGAACCCATGCCCCTCCGCGCTCTTGCCCTCTCCATGATCAGCTCGCTCCTCGTCGGCTGCGCCGTGCTGTCGCCGCTGCCGAAGAAGACCGATATCGGCCAGCGCCTTGCCATGTTCCCGACGCAAGGCCTGCCGCTCAAGGCGCCGGTCACGATCCATTGGGACCGGCACCAGATCCCCTTCATCGAAGCCCAGAACGACGCCGATCTCGCCTTCGCGCTCGGCCTCGTGCATGCCCATCTCCGGCTCGGCCAGATGGAGCTGATGCGCCGCATCTCGCAAGGCCGCATCTCGGAGATGGCCGGCCCGCTGACCACCGAGATCGACCACAGCCTGCGCATCCTCAACTACGCCGCCGCCGCTGAAGCGAGCGAGAAGGCGATGCCGCCCGAAACGAAAGCGTGGGTCACGGCCTTCGTTGCCGGCATCAACCACTACCAGAAGACGGCGAAGGTCCTGCCGGCCGAGTACCGCATCCTCGGGCTGGAGCGCGAGCCCTGGACCGTGCGCGACGTTCTGACCGTCGGCCGCCTCGCCTCGACCGACGTCAACTGGCTCGTCTGGTTCAGCACGTTGAAACTGCGCCAGCGCAAGGACTGGCCCGAGCTCTGGGCGCGCCTTGTCAAGTCCGGCGGCGATTCGATGGCGAGCTTCCGGCCCGCGGGCAAGCAAGCCGCGCTCGACGAGATCCTGCGCGGCATGAGTCGCTCGGGCAGCAATTCGCTCGCCGTCGCCGGCTCGCGCACCAAGTCGGGCGCCGCGCTGATGGCAAACGACCCGCATCTTGGCTTGATGCTGCCCAACCTCTGGCTGATCGCGGGCATCAAGTCGCCGTCGATGCACGCCGTCGGCTTGATGGTGCCGGGGATCCCCTTCGTGGCGCTGGGCCGCAACGAGCGCATCGCCTGGGGTGGCACCAACATGCGCGCCGCGTCCTCCGATCTCTACGACGCCTCGAAGTTCAAGCCGGGCGAGATCAAGAGCCGCGAGGAGACCATCCGCGTGCGCTGGTGGCGGAGCGAGCGTGTCACCGTGCGCACCACGCCAGTTGGACCCATCATCACCGATGCGCCGCTGGTCGATGGCGGCGGGTCGGGGCCGCTGGCGTTACGCTGGGTCGGCCACGATGCCAGCGACGAGGTCACCGCGTTTCTGAAGGTCCAGCGCGCCGGGAACTGGCAGCAATTCCGCGCCGCCTTCAAGACCTTCGCGGTCTCCGCCCAGAACATGCTCTACGCCGATGTCGACGGCAATGTCGGCCAGCTGATGGCGATCCGCCTGCCGGTGCGCCGCGCCAAGACGCCGCGCGACATCGTGCTCGACCCGACGAATCCGCGCGACACGTGGCAGGGTTTCCTGACCGTGCTCGACCTGCCGTCGAGCTACAACCCGAAAGCGGGGTTTCTCGCCTCGGCCAACAACAAGCCTGCCGCCGCGAGCGTGCCGATCGGCTACTTCTTTTCCACCGACGACCGCGTGCTGCGCATGGCGGCGCTGATGAAGGGCACGGGCAAGGTCGACATCGCGGCGCTGAAGGGCGTGCAGCGCGATGTCTATCTCATTTCCGCGGTGCGGCTGCGCGACCTCATCGTATCCAAGGTTGATACGCTCGGCGTCGCCAAGGGGCTCGCCCCCGCCGAGGTCAAGCTGCTGAAACAATTCCGCGACTGGGACGGCCACTACCGCACCGGTTCGCGCGGCGCGGTCGCCTTCGAGCTCGTGCATCACTATCTGGCGGCGGCGCTGCGCAAGCGCCTTTACGAGCCCGAGGTTGCCAGGGTGCTCGGCGGCCAGTCGCGCAACAAGGCGCTGCTCATCCAGGATATCGAACGCACGGATGCAAAAGGGCTGGACGCCGATCTTCGAGCCGCGCTCACGGCCGCCGCGGCCAGGTTCGACGCCTACAAGGACTGGGGCGCCTTCCACCGTCTCGTCGTCAACCATCCGCTCGGCCGCTTGCCGGTGATCGGCGGGCGCTACCGCTTCGTCGACGCGCCGGCCGAGGGCTCCAACGACACGCTCTGGAAGACCGCGCACAGCACCACCGACGAGCGCCACCCGGCGCGCTTCGGCTCGAACGCGCGGCACATCTCCGATCTTTCCGATCCCGATGCCAACTGGTTCACGCTGCTCGGCGGCCAGGACGGCTGGTTCAATTCCGCGAACTTCACCGATCAGGTGCCGCTGTGGCTGAACGGCGGCTACATCAAGGTGCCGTTCCGCATCGAGACGGTGCGCAGGGACTTCAAGCTCAAGACGAAGCTGGCGCCGGCCAAAAACTAGCGCGCTGTTCGGCCCCGGTCAGAGATGCCCCATCTCGAAGTCCAAGCACGACAAATCGAATGCAGCGAGGCCCTCTTCGAGATAGTCGGGGAGCAGGGGCGTCCCGAGCAGATACGCGGCGGTGTGGTCGTTGTGCGCACCGCGCGCCGCCGATAGCGCCTCGCCCCATTCGTCCTTGGTGAAGTCGCCGCGGCCGACCCAGGTCAGCGCCACGAGCTGGCACTGCTCGTCGACGTTCATATCGTCAATGACCTGCTTCAGCTCATCGAAGGTCGCGTCATCGGCATAGGATTCCAGAACCTGGCGAAACTGGTCGTCGGCGGCATTCGAGCCGTAGTCGGGTTCGACGACGCCCTCCTTGGCGTCGAACAAGCGCCCTTTGACGACGATGAAGCAAATCTTGTCGGTATCCATCTCGAGCATAGGTCCCATCCGTCCGCCAGCGGGTCTCCGGTCGCGCAGCGCCGCGACCGTTTGGGCGGATAGTGCCCCATTCCGCGCGCCGAGGATTTGACGCGCATCAATCGGAACGATGCGGCTTTCGAGGCAGCTACGCGCGCGCTGCTGGTGGACTCCTCGCGCCGCGAAGGTTAGATAGCGAAGGGGAGGGGCCACATGGCGAATGCTGAAAAGAAAGCCGCTCTTGTCGTCGGCGCGGGCGACAGCCTGGGCGGGGCCATCTCGCGGCGCTTTGCACGCGAGGGCTACGCGCTCGCCGTCACCCGCCGCAATCCCGAGAAGCTCGCCGATCTGGTGGCGCTGATCGAGGACGACGGCGGCGAGGCGCATCCTTTTGGCTCCGATGCGCGCCGCGAGGATCAGGTCGCCGAACTCGTCGAGACCGTGGAGCGCGACATCGGTCCGATTGAGGTGGCGATCCACAACATCGGCGCCAACGTGCAATTCCCGGTCACCGAGACCACGACGCGGGTATATTACAAAGTCTGGGAACTCGCCTGCAAATCGGCTTTCCTGATCGGGCGCGAGGTTGCCAGGCGCATGGTCGCGCGCGGGCGCGGCACCATCCTCTTCACCGGGGCCACGGCGAGCGTACGCGGCGCCGCGGGCTTCACGGCCTTTGCCGGCGGCATGCATGGCAAGCGCGCGCTCGCCCAGTCGATGGCGCGCGAGCTCGGCCCCCAGAACATCCACGTCGCGCATGTCGTGATCGACGGGCCGATCGATACGCCCTTCACCCGCGAGCGCTTCCCCGATCTCGTCGCCGCGCGGCCGTCCGACGGCATTCTGTTGCCCGAGGACATTGCGGAAAATTACTGGCGCGTGCATTGCCAGGCCCGCAGCGCTTGGACCCACGAACTCGACGTGCGCCCCTTCCTTGAGCCGTGGTAGGCTGAGCCGGTTCGCGCGTTCCCTGCGCGATCTTTCCCGACGATTTCACGCAGAGAACCATGGCAAAGACCCTCGAATTCTATTTCGACTACGGCAGCCCCACGAGCTATCTCGCCCATGTCCAGCTCGCCGGGATCGCCGAACGCACGGGCGCCACGGTCGTGCGTAGGCCGATGCTGCTGGGCGGCGTCTTCAAGGCGGCCGAGAACCAGACCCCGGTCGCAAACAAGGCCAAGGGCGCCTACATGCTGGCCGATATGCCGCGCATGGCCAAGCATCTGGGCGTGCCCTTCACCATGAACCCCTATTTCATCATCAACACGCTGCCCTTGATGCGCGGCGCCGTGGCGGCGTTGGAGGATGGCAATTTCGAGGCCTACGATGTAGCGATGTGGCAGGCGATGTGGGTCGATGGCGAGAATATGGGCGAGGTCGAGGTGATCGGTAAGGTGCTCAAGGGCGCGGGGCTCGATCCGGCGGCCTTCGCCGCGCGGATCCAGGACCAGGCGGTCAAGGACGCGTTGATTGCGGGCACCGAGGAAGCCGTCAAGCGCGGCGCTTTCGGCGCGCCGACCTGCTTTGTCGGCGATGAGATGTTTTTCGGCTCCGACCGGATGGACTATGTCGAACGCGCCCTTGCCGGATAAACGCTGGACGCTCACGCGCGAGCAGATTGCCTCGGGCGAGGTCCGCCGCCGGATCGTCGCCAGCGGCTATCCCTTTCCGGTACTGAGCGAGGACGAGCTCGACGCCTCACTGGGGGCGATCCTGGCCTCCGGCGACTGCCGCGAGACCTGGGTCTTCGGCTATGGCTCGCTGATGTGGAACCCCGCCTTCCATTACGCCGAACGCAGCGTCGGCCTGGTGCATGGCTTTCACCGGCGCTTTTGTCTGTGGACCCATGCCGGACGCGGCACGCCTGAAAATCCTGGGCTGACCCTGGCGCTCGACCGCGGCGGTTCGTGCCGCGGCGTTGCCTTTCGCATCGCCGATGGCCAGGCCGAAACCGAGCTTGGCATCGTCTGGCGGCGCGAAATGGTGAGCGGCGCCTACGCCCCGCGCTGGATCACCGTGCGCACCGATGCCGGCGTTATCCGCGCGGTGACCTTCGTGATCAATCATGGCCATGACCGCTATACCGGGCTGCTGCCGGAGAATGAGGTCGTCGAGGTCATCGCACGAGCGGAAGGCGGTCTCGGCCCTTGCGCGGAATATCTCCACAACACGGTGGAGCATCTGGACGAGCTTGGCATCGTCGACCGGCCGCTGACGCGGTTGCATGACCAGGTCCAGGCGCGGCGCCGCCGCTGACGTGTGCGCCCTCGCGAACATCGCTTGTCTCGCGAGCGGGTCCCTTCCCCCGCGACCCTTGCGCAAGCGACTGCGCGCATACACCGCTTGACTTGACCGCATGGCTGGCAGAGCCTTGCATCAAAGTGGCGGGCTGGCCGATAGGCTTGGCAAAAGCCGCACGATCGATCATGGAGGTAGCGATGGCGACCGAGAAAGCCACCACTAGTCCCGACCGGCCGGGCGAGGACAAATCCGGCAAAAGCAAGCCGGCGAAGCCGGCGGCCGCCGACAAGAAACCCTGGATCAAATCCTATCCGCCAGATCTGAAATGGGATACCGAGATCCCCGAGCGCCGCCTCTACGCGCTGATGGATCATGCCGTCGAGCGGTTTGCGAAGAACGACGCGGTCGACTTCCTCGGCAAGACAATGACCTACGCCGATATCGGCGATCACGTCGATCGCATGGCCAAGGGGTTGCAGGCGTTGGGCGTGCGCGCCGGCGTCAAGGTCGGCCTCTTCCTGCCCAACACGCCCTATGGGGTGATCGGCTTCTTCGCCATCCTCAAGGCCGGCGGCACGGTGGTGAACTACAACCCCCTCTACGCCGAGCGCGAGCTGCTCTACCAGATCGACAATTCAGAGACCGACTATCTCGTCACCCTCGACCTCAAGGTGCTCTACGACAAAATCCCGGCGCTGCTGAAGCAGTCGCGGCTGAAGAAAGTCATCATCTGCCGTATGCAGGACATCCTGCCCTTTCCGAAGAACCTTCTGTTCCCGTTGGTCAAGGGCAAGGAGATCGCCAAGCATCCGAACGACGACCAACACGTCCGCTACAACGATCTGATCAAGAATGACGGCCGGGTCGAGGAGCCGCGCATCGATCCGGTCAAGGACATCGCCGTGCTGCAATACACCGGCGGCACGACCGGCGTGCCCAAGGGCGCGATGCTGACCCACGCGAACCTCTACGCCAACGCCATGCAGTGCGATATGTGGTTCCCCTCCGAAGAGGGCAAAGCCGAGCGCATCGTGGGTGTGCTGCCGCTCTTCCACGTCTTCGCGATGACCATCGTGATGACCTACGGGGTCTACAAGGGATCGTGCATGATCCTGCTGCCGCGTTTCGAGATCGACATGCTGCTGGGCACGATCCAGCGCGCCAAGCCG
>Ga0209633_10001220_pt1 | contig 27283 bp, 24 predicted proteins | sample Cruoilmetagenom1_FD_187290 | JGI IMG/M metagenome (GOLD analysis project Ga0209633, IMG submission 187290) | Oil polluted marine microbial communities from Coal Oil Point, Santa Barbara, California, USA - Sample 1 (SPAdes) (version 2) | ecosystem: Environmental > Aquatic > Marine > Oil seeps ...
CGTTTTAAGGTGAGTTTGCTCGGTACTGGCTTACCCAGCTTTTGGGTAGCAAAAATGCAAGGTATGAGCTTCACGCTCGGCTTATCGGGCTGGAGTGCTAATGACTTTTCTCGAATGGGGAATTTCGACTTAATGGCACCGCGTGGCGATGTGGATAGTACCACCGCAGAACAGGTTTTCAAGGCACTCCAAGAAACATGGGTAGAATCCAGCGCATCATTATCTAAACGCTTAAACTTAGATGAACTCACGGTCAAATCAGCACTCGGCATTTATTCACAATACGGGCGTGTGCTCTACGATATGGATAAAGAACTTTATCGCATTCGTGAACTCAGTAAAGACCCTTTGTCTATGGATCAGCTGCGCTTTACCAATGAGCGAGAAGAAAAAGCCGTTAATTTTATTAAAGCTAAACTTGTGACGATAAATTCAACAGACCAGCAACAAGGGCAAACCATCATCAAAGGAACGGTCATGGATGACGGTACACGTTTTAATCCTGAGATTACCATTGACGATGATATGCGCTTGATTTCTGCAAGTTGTGGCTGCCATTTTTATCATCAAAACAAGATGAATCAAGGACCCTGCGAACATATGCTAGCAATACGTTTATTTAAAAATTAGACCAAAATTGATACGAAATTACCTAGTAGAAGGTACCTAATAGAAGTTACCTAATAAATAGAGATACCCTTTACTTAATGGTATCGTAAAGGCTCATTCAACTTCCTCATTAAAACTTATTCATTGCCAAATCAATTACAAAGCCAATTATTAAATTCTGTCACCGAACTCAAAGGTGTCGGTCTCAAAATGGCAGAGAATCTGCAAAAAATTGGGGTTCGACAGATACAAGATTTATTATTTCATTTGCCGCTTCGTTACCAAGATCGCACCCGTTTGCACCCCATTGGTAGTCTACAACACGGGCAAAGTGTGGTGATAAAAGGGCAAGTCGAACATTCCGAAATTGTCTACCGCGGGCGGCGCATGATGATTTGTAATCTATCCGATAATACTGGCATGATTACCTTACGCTTTTTCTACTTCAGCAATGCCCAACAAAAAGACCTAAAAAAGGGTGTGACGGTGGTGTGCTTTGGTGAAGTTCGTGCTGGCCCTCACACTTTAGAAATGGTGCATCCAGAATATAAAATTCAAAAAAATGATCAGTCAGAAGCCTTTGTTTTAGAAGACTCTTTAACACCGATTTATCCTACAACTAAAGGCTTACAACAACGCAGTTTATTACGTTTAACTAGCGATGCACTAAAGCAATTAGACGGTTTAACTGAGTTGATTCCAGAAGCCATATTGCAACAACACAGGCTGTATGATCTGCAACAAGCCCTGCAATTATTACACCATCCAACCCCTGATATTTTGGTGGATCAATTACTCACTAGCAATCACCCTGCACAACAACGATTAATTTTTGAAGAGTTACTCGCGCATCATTTAAGCTTGCGTAAATTGCGAGAACAAGCAAAACAAAAAGCGGGCATTCCGATGCATTTAGCACCCCAGCAGGAAGCCCGGTTTTATCAACAATTATTAGAATCTTTACCCTTCACGCTGACCCAAGCGCAATACCGTGTAATTGCTGAACTTCAGCAAGATTTAAGTTTTAAATACCCAATGAATCGCTTAGTACAAGGTGATGTGGGTTCAGGTAAAACACTGGTTGCCGCTGCTGCCGCTTTAACTGCGATTGAGGCAGGTTATCAAGTGGCAATTATGGCGCCGACTGAAATTTTATCCGAACAACATTATAAAAACTTCGTTGAATGGCTAACCCCACTTAATCTTAAAGTCACTTTAGTTTCTGGTAAACAAAAAGTAGGCGAAAAACGAGACGCATTAGAAAACGTTGCATTAGGCTTAAGTCACTTAGTCGTCGGTACACACGCATTATTTCAAAATGATGTACATTTCCAACGATTAGGATTGGTGATTGTCGATGAACAGCACCGTTTTGGCGTACATCAACGACTTTCCTTATTAGAAAAAGGCAAACAAACGGATAAACAAGGTAATGAATTTTATCCACACCAACTGGTAATGACTGCCACCCCTATTCCTAGAACCCTAGCGATGACAACTTGCGCTGATATGGATTATTCAGTCATTGATGAATTACCCAAGGGGCGTAAACCCATTAAAACAGTGGTAATCAGTAATGCGCGGCGCAACGAGATTATCGAGCGCATCAACAACGTCTGCGACGATGGTGCGCAAGTCTATTGGGTTTGTACACTCATTGAAGAATCCGAAGCACTTCAATGCCAAAATGCAGAAGAAACATGGGAGTTGTTAAAAGAAGCGTTGCCCGATTTAAACATCGGGCTGATTCACGGACGCATGAAATCAGATGAAAAAGAAGCCATCATGGAAGATTTCAAAAAAGGAAAAATCAATCTTTTAGTGGCAACCACCGTGATTGAAGTGGGCGTTGATGTCCCCAATGCATCACTCATGGTAATAGAAAATGCCGAGCGTTTAGGCTTAGCACAATTACATCAACTACGCGGGCGCGTCGGGCGTGGCAGTGCTGCCAGTAGTTGTGTCTTGATGTATCAAACACCACTTTCAAAAAACGCCCATAAACGATTGGAAGCATTAAGAAACAGTAACGATGGTTTTGAAATTGCCCGCATCGACCTCGAAATTCGAGGTCCCGGTGAAGTCTTCGGCACACGCCAAACAGGTGAGCTAGAGTTTAGAATTGCCGATATTATGCGGGATCAACCCTTGCTACCTAAAATTCAACAAGCTGCACAAGAAATGCTGGATGAGCACCCGCAAAATGTACAACCCTTAATAGATCGTTGGATTAAAACAGCACAAGAATATGCCAATGTCTAAACCTATTTTCATCATCTATACAAAAATTATCATAATGTAATATAAAAGCGTTCCAAAAGTATCATACAGGAATCATTTATATAACTGTCTGGTAGGCTCTTTGTAAGCAATAAAAATAGAGAAAAAACATGAATCAACCTAACGATAATCAATCTAAAAACAAACTAACACCCAAGCAACGATATAATCAAGAAATAGGCTTAACAAAGCAACAGCTCATTAATAGCCCTGGTATTAATTGGGCAATTGCAGTTATTTCTTTAGTCGTTATCGCGTTGGCAGCCATAATATTTTTTGAGTTTACTATCAGAAATTCAAAACTAACAATCGATTACAAAACTATCTCACTGTTAATAACAGCCATTATTTTAGCCGGTGTTGTGATCATTACAAAAAAAACTCGAACGGTTGTATTAAGCATACTCGGTATTGGTATCACAGGATTATTTATCCAATTTCTTTCCTCAAGAGGTCTGCAAGGCTCTGCAGTTCTTTATGTCGGTTTACCTTTGTTATTAGCTTATGTATTTAAAAGCTATGGCACATCTGGTTCCAACACAGGAAGTATTTTGAAAGGTCTTTCAATCGTTATGTTACTTTCTGCACCCATTCTTCAAGAAGGATTTATTTGTATTCTAATGGCTGCGCCCTTATTTTATATCATTGGAGGGATAGTAGGTCTTATATTAAATTCCAGAAAGAAAAAACAACTCAGTAAACTGCAAGCCTCTCCCCTATTATTAATCGTTGCACTAATGAGCTTAGAAGGAACACACCCTGCATTAACCTTTGAACGTCAAAATACCGTACGTGTTGAAAAAGTAGTGCTAGCCAGTAGTGATGCGATTAAAAATCAGCTTAATAAACCCCTTGTATTAGGCAACGACGTCCCAGCATTTTTAAAGATTTTTCCTTTTCCAACTTCTCAGTAATCAAGTACTCAATATCAAGGTGGAACACAGGTCGGCGATACAACCGCTTTGCATTTTGTTTACAATCAACACTTCTTTTTTAACCCCAAAATTGGCGATCTAGTTTATGAAGTCACCGCTACTGGTGATAACTTCATAGAATCTAAAGTAACCCAAGATGAAAGCTATGTTAGTAGCTACTTAAATTGGCAAAATAGCAAAGTTTCTTGGCAAGCAATTGATGCATCACGCACTAAGGTCGTCTGGGAAATCAGCTATAAACGAAAGCTCGACCCCGCATGGTATTTTGGCACATTAGAATACTATACAACAGGGTTGATGGCGGATGCGTTAATAAAATATGCCGCTACGCCAGAGAGTGCTAGAGACTAATATGATCATCAATATGGACATATTTCGAGCATTAATTGTGATGCTCCCTGCTTTGGTATTGGTACATCAATTCACCCAGCGAGATCACGCACTATTGCGTTGGGTGGGTGCATTATTTGCAAATATCTGGCAATTTCAATGGCGACTTATTTTATTTACCGCAGGTATTCATTGGGGTTTATGGAAATTCTCCAGCACAGATATAACCTTATTTGGCGTTCCCATTGATATTATTCTAGGCGCAAGTCTTTTATTGGGTGTATTACCAAGAATACTCTTTCCCAATTTGCCCATTATCGTGCTCGTTATTTCAGACTGTCTACTCAGTCTTTTATTCTTCCCTTTAGTCTACACAGAAAATAGTGTTTTATGGGTTGTAGCACTCTCTATTTGGGTCATCGTACCTTCACAATTATTAGCTCGCTGGACTGAATACGATAAACAAATATACCTTCGCAGCGTATTACAAAATACGGGCTGGGCTATTTTATTATTATGGTTATTCCCCTCCATTATTTTTAACCTAACACAAGATAGCTGGCAACCGCTACTTCAACGAAATTGGTTATTAAACCTTTTATATCTAACCCCAATGGTGTTACCGGCAGGTTTACTATTGAATGCCTTATACGTATTTGCACGTTACGGTAAAGGAACGGCATTCCCTTACGAAGCCCCAAAATTTTTAGTTACCACTGGTGTGTATCGCTATTTATCCAACCCCATGCAACTAGGCATCGTATTAATGATGCTATTTTGGGGAGCGATATTACACAGTTATTTTGTTATGCTTTCCGCACTGGTCGCCTTTATCTTATTTTTAGTTTTTAAGAATGTATGCAATGGTAGTTGCCAATTAGGGCTAAGCAACCCAGAAGAATGGCAACGTTACCAACGATCTGTTCCTAAATGGTTCATCAAGAGTTCAAGACGATAATGGCCAAACAATAATTATCTTATCTACGTGAGTTGGTACTTATATCAATGCCTAACATTAAAACACTTTTCTCTGTAATCGAATCTCCCACGCATCCTTTTTTATCTCCACTTTATGCACAACTCGGTATTAAAGAGACCTGTTTCAAATCCATGCGCAAACTCATTAGCACCATTAAAAAGACACAACCCGACTATATCGCCGCAGAGTTTTTCTACGGTTATGGTAATAACTATGCAGGAATTAACCTCAGTAACTTAGATGTGATGTTGTATTCATTACAGCGTTATTCTCGCGATACCAAGGTGATTGTATTTGTGGATAAAAATGAACGGCAATATGTAGATAAACTGAATGATATTTTACCGTTACATGCTGTGATAACACGTCCTGTAAACCCGGCTGATGTGACTGCAGTCTTGAAATAACAAACACAATTAGTTACCGAATTATTATAGTTCCGGTTATTTTATTGGTTTTTAATTGACTCCCCTCTTTTCAAAGAGAGAAAACAAACAGAAGTTTATTTATTATTAACTTTTCGTCAGGTTATATATAAAAGTCTTTCAAACTTTTAATACGTTTTACACGAAGGGATAAACGCACCGTTTGTCAAACCCCAACGGTTTACAAACGGGGCATGTGGATCAGAAGATATTTTATTCGCTTCAAATGCTTCCCATAACTGACGTAAATTTATATGTTTTGAGTTATCGTTTGGATAGATTGCCAAGCCACAAAAATGATCTAATTCTTTTAATAAACCATCTGGCAACTCAGGGTGAAAAATGGTTCTAGCAAGTATTTGCGCATTCACTTCATCTTCTGTCAATGAACCCCCAGCATAAGCAATCGTTCGTACTTCTTCAAAAAAACGCTTAAGTCGTTTATCTCGGGAAGGGGTTGAATATTGATCATATTCACTTGCTGTTAAACAACTGCGTTTTCCCTGTGATTTTAAACGGGTGGCAAAAGCCAAGCCGTCATTCACATAATTAACCCGCTCTTTTGCAAATGAACATAAGCTATGCAATAAACGCATGGTTTTTTCTTCAAGAGGCTCTTCACGTCGACGTAGTTTTTTAGCTATTTCATCCGTAAACGGAATATAGTTTAAACCGACTTTTTGTGCCAAAACATATTGTTCGTTACTAAATCCTGGTTGTTGTTGCGCGGGTTTATCTATATTTCGTGGCCATTTAAAGCGACGATAACCGTCGCTCATTCCCACTGGATCATGCGGAATAAAAAATGGGAAGGAATAAAGCTGAATCATCAACTTTGGTGATGCCGGTGTTGTTGAACTCATAATAGCGGGAATACCCGTTTCGGTAATACCCGTCATCGCATAAGAATGCGTACCGGGTTCTACATATAAATCCCCTGCTTTAATTTGAGCCAATGCAATTGGGTAACTATCATTCGGTAAACTACGCGTACCCACACGATCAATCATATACGTTGCAAACGCTTTGAAACGTTGGTTTTCAGGCAATTTATCCCACGTTTTTAAAGTATTACTTAAATACTGACCTTTTGGCTTACTCACCGCGTTATGTACTTTGAAAGGTAGTTTATTTTCGTAAGAAAAAACAGCACGCATCAAATAAATGGCATCTGCACAATCATGCGCAAATCCGTAGTATTGAGGTTTATTTTTAGATAGAAAAAAATCAGGTTTCCAGTTTTCTCTTACCCACGTTTGATATTTTACTTCCCAATTACCGTTCCAGTAATTATTTCCGGATGACCAAACATCCGCTTCAGCAATCGAAGAATAACGTGAGAGTTGTGGAAAAATAGAAATAAAACTATTAAATGATAAAGCCAATATTATAAAACAAAGCGTTTTAAGCTTGCTCATAGTTTTTCCCCTTGATAACCCAGACTAGAACTATCAAGTGTATAACAAAAGTATCAATTCTTACAATAAAGCACTCAATTGATCGTGCGTATACAAGGAAACTCTGAACAACCTAGATGAATTCTAGCAACGCCAAGTATTCAAGTTCGAGACATTGATTTTAAGCATAGTTATTCTATGATTCAAACCAATAATGAAAAAATTGGAAGCTTGGCTAAGCCGCGTTAGCCAATGAGAGGGGTAAGCCTCTAGAGCATCATCTCCGTCGTTGCACTTTTTGTGAAGGCAATAAGCATTCCCTGCAAAGTACGCCTAGGATATGATGCCCTAGAGGCTCATAGAATTTCACCTAGGTTATTCAGAGTTTCCTTAAGGAAACTCTAACTACTCAATTGCGCTAAATTAACTTTTTTCCCTGTTAACATAGGTAGTTTAGTTCCCTGATAATATTTTGAATAATATTTTTTATCTATTGCTGCCTTTTTAGAATCAGCAATCAAGAAACCAATCACATTATTTTTCACGCGAGTGAGTTGCTCTAAGGTATGTTTAATGGCACGCGAATCCATATTGTCTTCTTTTGCGACAAGCAATGTTGAAGATGCCAATGAAGTTAAAATCAAGGTATCTGCAAAACCTTTTACGGGTGGTGTATCAATAATCACATAATCAAATCGAGTGGCTGCCTGACTCGTTAAATAAGCCATGCGTTCATGACTTAATAAACTTACAGGATCATTATTTGTGTTACCCGCAGTGATTGCATAAAGTCCATCAACATCTTTAACTGGTTGAGTAACCCCTACCAAATCATTTTCACCAGCAAGAAAATCACCTAATCCCGACTTATTAGGTATTTGTAATTTTTTATGTAATGTCGGTTTACGTAAATCAGCATCAATCAACAATACTTTCATGCCCATTTGAGCATAAGAACAGGCAATATTTGATGCCGTGGTACTCTTGCCCTCTTCTGGTGAAACACTGGTAACCAGCATGACACGTTCGTTTTGCTTGCCTGCCATAAAACGAATATTTGCAGACAATATACGATACGCTTCTGCCACAGGTGCATTAGGTACTTTACAAACAATTTTTGGCAAACGCTTTGCCATCAAACGTCCTGCGTGTGGGATAGTTGCCAAAACAGGAAGCCCCGTTAATCGTTTTAAATCCTCATCAGATTTAACAGATTTATCTAATGCTTCACGTACAAATGCTAAACCTAAGCCAAGAATAAATCCCGATAAAAGGCCTAATAGAAGATTGATTTTTGTATTTGGACGATATTTATTATGAGGCGTTACGACCGGATCAACAATTCGGATCGTGCTTGTGTTTACAGCCGAAGCCACATTTACCTGCTCAAATCGCTTTAATAATGCATTATAGGTTTGTCCACTCGTATCTACTTCACGTTTTAGCGTATTGTAGTCCACGCTGTTATCTTGCAATTTATGTAGTTTTTTATTAAAGCCACCTAAATCGGCACGTAAACTATCTTCCTGTTTTTTTGCTGCAAGATAATCCGATCGCATTGAGCGTTGGATAGTAGCCATTTCTGTTTTCAGCTTACCGCGCGCATTATTTATTTGCTGTTGTAAACGTTGCATATCAGGGTAGTTAGGTTTAAATGTTTTTAACTTTTCCTGATAATCGCCATCAAGCTTAACTAATAATGCTTTTAAACTAGTAATAACCGGATTGGATAAAACAGTAGAAACACTGCCACTGCGTTGCATTTGACGGTACAAGCTTTCCGCTTCTGTTCGTTTAATTTCCGCCGTAACCAACGCCGCATTCAAATTTTCTAACTTTTTAACATGACGTGTTTGAGTCGGATCTATACCTAAGATGCCTTTGTCATTAGAATATTTAACCAAGGCTTCTTCAGCAGCGATAAGCTTTTCTCGTGTTTCTTTTAACTGATCAGCTAAAAAATTCTTAGCGTATTCACCCGTCTCATTTTTGGTTTCAATTTGTAAACGAATAAAATTCTCAATAATAGATGAAACGACTTGTTTTGCTTCTTCTGGTGAATGCGATTCATACACAATTTCAACCAGCTGGGTTTTATCTATTGGTTGTATCAACAATTTTTTTGAGAATAAATCAGCATAAGAAACTGTATTTCCGCTGCTACTTTTCTCTTTACCAAGCCCTATCATACTTTTAAGTTGTGTCAGGAGTGAAGGTCCTTTGGCTTTAGGTTCTAAACTTTGCTCAAGGTTTAAATCATCAATAACAATATTAGCCAAACGACGACTTTTAAGTGCTTCGTAACGCGTTCTAAAGAACGGGTCATTTAAAGAATCAAAGGTATCCGATACTTTCTCTGTTTGTCCAAAGCCAACTATTTCTGCGCCTTTGCGCTCTATTTGAATGGTTGCATTGGCTCGATAGGTTGTTTTAGTCATCATCGTTAATAACAATGCTGATAACAACGCGAGTAACATGGTTGCAATAATAGTTTTTTTACGTCGACCTAAAATACCCAAAATATCATGCAATGATAAATCATTCTGTACGGGAGCTGCATTCGCATCAAACGTTGGAATTAAAACAGGATTAGCAGCTTGTGTCCCAAGTTGCGTATTATTGGTATCTTGAACGATCGGTACTGGCATGATTATTTCCAAATATATTGTTGTTTTTATATAAAACTAAACTTGGTCATGTCTTAAGGGCATTCACCCGAAGCTTAATTTTTTCTTAAGTAATTTTTGCCAACATTATTTAGCCCCCACTTAATTAATGCAAATGACTTAATACTGTACGTGAGTAATTATATGATAAATGGAATTATCTTGGAGTTTTTGTAGATAAAAGGTCGATTGACCCTAGGAAAATCTACTTGGTCTTATAAATACACGAAAGAGCACCTCTAAATTAATCTAAAAAATTCATTCTTATTAATATGATAGGTATCGCCTTCTGAGTGCCTTCAACTATAAAATCAACACCTTGTTGTTTGTTTCTAAATATTGATTTCAGAGGAAACGTGACTGTTTTTATTTTGCCGTCTCCTTGTGTATTAATTCTTTTTGTTTGCCCTTCTTCTATGCGTACTAAAAGTTCTGTTTTAACCGTATCTTTATAGGTCACTTTTAGGTTTGTACTACAGCCCTTATTATTTTGACGACGATGGCATCGAAGCCTTGCCAATTCATCATTCAAATCAAATTCAAAACGCTTAGATGCGCGCGCTGCGTATTCATAATTAATTCCATCCGGTAAATAAAAACCCTGCCCCCAACGTTTTTCATGCTCGGGCATATTAATTTTCATCGCAGGGCGGCTCACACTACTTTCTTTCAACCAGCGACCAAATGATCTTACCGCTACCTTATCTTTACCGAAACACGCAATCGCCTTATGCTCTTTTACACGTTCCTTTTGAATGTAACGTTCACCCAATAAAACAAACACATCGGGGGTGTTTTCCATTTGTTTACCCAGTGTTTTATTCAAGTAATGTAAAAAATCTTGTGTTTTATAAACAGAATCATCGAGATTTTTCATCCCTTCACCATAAAGAGTAATGAAATTTCGACGCATTTGTAACGCGCGCAAGGAACTGACAAAAAACCGATACGGCTGGTTTTTATAAGGACCTTCTGTTTCTAATACATAGTCCTCATTGCCATAAAATTCATTCTCTGTTCCCCAATAACGGTATTTGATTTCCTTTGCAAAGTTTTCATCCATCGATAATCGGCATGTTTTATCATTATTATTCTTAACCGACTCAAATTTCATACCAAAGGCTTTATCAACATAGCGCATCCAGTTTTCTATTTGCCCATCACGATTACCAAGTCCTTTTGCATGAACATAATCAGCCAATTGATACATGATTTTATTATATGGTTCGGCGCGATTCGTCCAAGAAAAATAAGGTTCTGCATTGGTAAACGCTAATTTCCCTTCGTGTCCTGCAAATGATTTCGCATAAATATCAATAATTTGCTTGCTTCTTTTTTCAAATAAACGGGGCGTTAAACCAAACACTGTTTCTGCTTCGGCTAATTCCTCTGGTGTCATCCAAAATTCACCCCAACCGTCTTTATTAGAAAATGGTTGGCAAGCACCATTGTATTCACCATCACCAATTCCTAAATGCACACCAATAATTTGTGATTGATGGGCATAACGTTTAGCAAAGGCTTGAATAAAAGGTGCGAGTAATACTGGATAATTTTCATCCCAATAAACCAATGAATTATTCTTGGTTTTTCTTAGTTTTTTTAATGCCCATTGAGGTGCTTCACACGCCGAATTAACTTCTAAGCGGATGAGTACTTTCTTTCCTTTTACATCTTCTAATGCTTGATCCAGAGATGAAAAATCAAACTGATTTTTTGAAGGGTTTAATTTATCCCAACGAGCCATAATAAAATGATGGCGAATATAAGCAGGGTCTCCTCCATACTCACCAATAAATCCAGCCTTATGTTCAACCCCTGTTTTTTCAGGTAAGGACCAATCAAAACCCAGTGAAACGGTAGGGTCAGGTACTTGCAAAAACTGATTATTTACCTGTTTTCTTGCCGTTTGTGCTTGATTGGTATTTGAAGGGGTTGCGTTGATAATTTTATCGGAGAAAACACTCCATAGGATTACTATAAAGAAAAAGACAAAGAAGAAAGAAATTAAAAAACTTATTGATTTAATTTTCATAAAATTCTATTTGTTGAATAAAAAAATAACCATGCCCTAAATTCAAGAAAAAACCTTTTCTCTGAATTTTAGTTCTTTTTATCTGCTTAAATTTTGCTCAATTCAATCATTTACTTTAAAGTCAGCAAGAAGTATTCACAGTGATACCGTACTCATTATTAATTAAAATAATTTATTAAACAATTGCCTCAATGAAAAATTATATATTAGGAATAGCCGCTTATTACCATGATAGTGCAGCTGCGCTTATCTGCGACGGCGAAATTATTGCGGCTGCCCAAGAAGAACGTTTTACACGAAAAAAACATGACCCTGCATTTCCTGCAAACGCGATCAGATACTGTTTGAAAGAAGCGGGTATTTCACATGCAGATATTAAACACGTGGTTTTTTATGATAAACCCTTGTTGAAGTTTGAACGCTTACTTGAAACTTATCTCTCTTATACGCCCAATGGCTTTCGTTCGTTTCTTATGGCAATTCCAATTTGGCTCAAAGAAAAACTCTTTTTGAAGAAAACCTTAAAAAGAGAGATGTCCGCAATTTTCGGGGTTGCCGAATCCGATACGCCTGATTTGTTATTTAACGAGCATCATCAATCACACGCAGCTTCTGCTTTTTTCCCTTCACCTTACGAAAAAGCAGCCGTGCTTTGTCTTGATGGTGTCGGCGAATGGGCAACTACCTCCATGTGGCTGGGTGATGGTAATAAATTAACACCACAGTGGGAGATTGATTTTCCTCATTCTTTGGGTTTGTTGTACTCTGCTTTCACTTATTACACTGGATTTCGTGTTAATTCGGGGGAATACAAATTAATGGGGCTCGCACCTTACGGCGAACCTAAATATGTTGATCTAATTCTGGATAATCTGCTTGACCTAAAAGAAGACGGTACATTTCGCTTGAATATGAAATATTTCAACTATGCAACGGGTCTGACGATGACCAATAAAAAGTTTGCTGATTTATTTGGATCCCCTGCGCGTGAAGCCGAAAGCGAATTAACCCAAAAAGAAATGGATATTGCCCGCTCAATCCAATGGGTAACCGAAGAAATTGTATTGCGCCTTGGGCGCGCTGTACATAAAGAAACAGGCATGGATTATCTCTGTTTAGCCGGCGGTGTTGCGCTTAACTGTGTGTCTAACGGTCGCTTATTACGAGAAGGCCCGTTTAAAGAAATCTGGATACAACCTGCCGCAGGTGATGCGGGTGGAGCTATTGGTGCCGCACTTTCCGCTTATTATCAATTAATGGAAAAACCACGTGTTTTACAAGTGCCCGATGCAACCAAAGGTTCGTACCTTGGACCTAAATTTAGTAACGATCAAATTAAAACCTACCTTGATAAAATAGGTGCGAGCTACATAGAGCTTGACGATAAAGAATTAATGCCAAAATTGGCAGAAGTGATGGATAACGAACAGGTCGTCGGCTGGTTTCAAGGGCGTATGGAATTTGGCCCACGCTCATTAGGCGCGCGCTCTATTATTGGTGATGCGCGTAGCACAAAAATGCAAACGGTAATGAATTTGAAAATCAAATACCGTGAATCGTTCCGTCCATTTGCCCCCGTGGTAAAATACGATAAAGTATCAGAATGGTTTGAACACAAAGGTTCTAGCCCTTATATGTTGATTGTTGCGCCTGTTAAAGAAGATAAGCGAACGCAGATGTCAGCAGAGCAAGATAAACTCTTTGGTATAGATAAACTCAATATCCCGCGCTCTCAAATACCCGCAGTTACCCATGTGGACTATTCTGCACGTGTACAAACGGTTCACCCAGAAACCAATCCTCGTTTTTATCATTTATTGGATGCATTTGAAGAAAGAACTGATTGTCCCGTTTTGGTCAATACATCATTTAACGTCCGTGGAGAACCCATCGTTAATACACCAGAAGACGCATACCGTTGTTTCATGCGCACAGAGATGGATTATTTAGTCATGGAAAATATTTTCATTGATAAAACCACTCAACCTGAATGGAAAGAAGAAGGTGATTGGCGCAATGAGTTTGCATTAGATTAACGACATAATTAGGTCTAATGATATGAACACCGAAACACATCCAACAGAAGCCACACGTTCCGACTTAAGAAAGTTTGGCTTCATTATGGGCGGCATGTTTGCCTTAATCTTTGGCTTACTATTCCCATGGATAGGTGATAAAACTGCACAAACCTGGCCAATTTGGCCCTTTATTATAATGACTGTATTTTGGGCAATTGCTTTAATTTACCCAGACATTTTACGTCCTGTAAACGCCCTGTGGATCAAAATTGGTAATATCTTAGGCTTTATCAATAGCCGTATTATTATGGGAATCATGTTTTTCTTGCTGATCTTTCCTATCGGTTTGTTATTAAAACTATTTGGAAAAGACAGCATGAATAGGAAATTTGACGATAAAGCAGATTCCTACAGAAAGATTGTCACACCTCGAAACAAAGAACATTTGAAACGACCTTTTTAGGCATACAATTTTAGATATACACTGCATTTGGAATCATTATGTTAGATTTATTAAAAGACCTTTGGGCATTTATGAAATACCGTAAAAAGTTTTGGTTAGCCCCCATTATTATCATTATGGTATTACTCGGCGCATTACTCGTACTAGCGCAAGGTTCTGCTATAGCACCCTTTATATATACGCTTTTTTAAATATAACTCAACTTAAAAACCTTGCATGGGAGTGTTCATTGTATCTCTCGTGCAAAGGTCTATCTTATCTAATATTTGTACAATTCATATTGAATGGAACAAATACAAGCACCTTTTCTCTGAATTTAAGTTCTTTTCATCTGCTTAAAATTTACCCACTTGTTTTATAAGAGTACACTGGAAAATCACAATAATATTAAAAATAACCTCTTCTTTAATAGCAAGAGGCAGTTAATTAAATGAATAATTCATATACCTCATCTTCTCATACGATCAATAAGGCGCATTCTTCTGATTTGAAAGGATACGGATTGATTCATAAGCTTGCATTGTATTCAGTTTTAATATTTATCTTTCTCATTCCTTGGGGCGATGGTGTTTGGGATGGTCTAGCCAGAGTATTTGGTATTTTATCTTTTGGGCTGGCAGCATGGTTATTTGTAATGGAAGGGACACATAGAAATTATTCTTATTTCCATTTCTTTGTTATTGGCTTGTGGTCATGGGTTATTTTCTCTATTGCTTGGACACCCGATTTAGAAGAAGGCAAAGTTGTTGCCGGTAGAGCACTACAAATTATGTTGCTACCTTTACTGTTTACCTTAGTGCTAGATAAAAGAAAAAGTATGTTAATGGCTTACCAAAGCTATGTACTTGGGAACGTCGTAGCTTCATTTATCATTCTCTATAACTATTTAAATGGTATTCAATCACCTTACTATAATCGTTATACCGTACAAAATATTGAAACAGACATCATGTCGATCATCCTGGCACTTTCTATTCCAATGGCTGCCTATTTAGCGACCACCCTAGATAAAAAATGGAAACGAATATTCAATGTTTTTGCTATTCCAATAATTATCTTTGCCATCTTTTTGACGGGTACAAGGACGGGATCAATTGTTGCAATTATTGGTGTTTTATATTGGCTATTTACCCATAGAAAAGCCTCTTTTAAAATTAAAGCAAGTATCGTTACCGTCTTCATCTTATCTATTATAACTGTTGCTAGTTATGCACCCGAAGCGTCGGTAGATCGCGTATTTTCAGCGGGAAAATCAATAAAATCAGGTAATCTTAATTACCGTACCGTCATTTGGAAAGCAACCCTTTCTGAATGGCAACAGTCACCTATTATTGGCGTAGGTATTGGTGGCTTAGGTCATGTATTAAATAAACAGCATGTTCAATTCAAAGCATCTCATAATACCTATATGCAGTTCTTAGCGGAGAATGGCATTATTGGATTAACACTCTATTTACTATTACTGGTTAGTATTTTATATCTGATTTTACACACACCTTTACCAGAAAAAGCATTTTTGCTTTCTTTGTTTATGGTTATCATTGTCAGCCAATTAACCTTGCACCTACAAATACAAAAAGAAACATGGTTTGCATTATCCATGTTAGCCATCCATGCGATTTATTCTAGAAAAAGGTCAAATGGCTAATGTTGTTTAAACACAGTGCCATTTACATGCTGGCTAAAATTATTCCGGGCATTATGGCATTTGCAGGATTGAGTGTTTACACCCATTTGCTTACACCTGAGCAATACGGTGTTTATACACTCATTTTTACGGGTACAATATTTATTCATAACGGTTTAATTCATTGGTTACCAGCGGGCACTTTGCGCTTTTGGTCTAATAACGATTATAGCGTTGACTCATTTATCAGCACCTTAACAAGTAGTTATCTTAAAGCAGCGACGTTTTTTTTCTTTATTACGCTGGGTTTTGTTTTTTACTATTGGGGACAACAACAGGCCATATGGGCTATTAATGTTTACCTCTTATTACTTGCAGTCGCAATTTTTACCATTTCACAAAATATATTCTCCGCTCGAATCGAACCGTTAAATTATGCATTAATTACGATCGCTTATTCCATTTTGGCTTTTGCCTTTGGTGCATTATTGGCTAATCTGGGTTTTGGTGCATCGGGCGTGGTTACAGGTATTGCTATTGGTACTGCCATCCCTGCTCTATTTGTCTTTAAACGCATTTGGTTACCCTATGATAAAAAGGCATACAACAAAGAACTGTTTAAAAAAATGCTCGTCTATGGCGTACCTATAAGTAGCGCATTTTTTCTAGAAGAAATCACAAAAACGGCTGATCGCTTTATGCTCGCAGGTCTTCAAGATAAAGCACAGGCAGGTCTTTATGCCGTTGGCTATGATTTATCCGGTAATTCAGTCTTTTTGATTATGTCGGCAATTAACTTGGCAGCATATCCAGTTGTAATCAAACTACTGGAAACAGAAGGTAAAAAAGCAGCTGTTGATTATTTTCGACATTACGCCGTACTATTATTGGGCGTATCCATTCCTGCGGTGATCGGTTTAAATTTAGTGGGTCCGGATCTGGTTTATTTATTAATTGATGAGTCTTACCAAGAATCAGTAATCTACTTACTCCCGTGGATTACCATTGCATTATTTTTTATGGGTTTACAATCCTTTTACTTTGACCTTGCATTCCAACTCGGTCATTACACTATCGGCATTGTAAAAATAGGTTTAATCATTGCTCCTATTAACATCGTATTGAATTATTTTTTAATTCCTCCGATGGGGATAAAAGGTGCTGCTATCGCTACCATTAGTTCTTTTATAATCGGTAGTTTTTTAAGTGCCATCATGGGTAGAAAATATTTTGCTTTGCCCTTTCCGTTTTCTGATTTTGCAAAAATAATAGTTGCATCGATTATCATGGGCCTTAGTCTATGGTGGTTAAAAGATATGCGTGGATGGGGCTGGTTAATGCTACAACTAAGCGTTGGTATTATTAGTTATGGCATCGTCGTTTATTCTTTTAATTTACTGGATATTCGAAATAACGTTAAAGTTTTTATTCATCAAAAACTAGTAAAGCCTTAATATTTTAGCTTAGAATTAGGTTTAATTAGTACCAAATAAACCGCACTGGCAATCCCCCCCGAAGCAAAAATCATCGCCATCACCATAATCTGGTAACGTGCCGCAATCAATGGATCAACCCCCGATAATATTTGCCCTGTCATCATCCCCGGTAGCGATACCAAACCCACTGCAAACAATGAATTAATCATCGGGATTAATGAGGTACGAAACGCGATGTTTCTCGCATCCTCATAATTTTTGTTGTTAATCATTTCATCATCATAGCGTTCTGCTGCTAGGCTAATACTGTTCATGGTATTGGAGAAAATCATACTCGCCAATGGAATCATCGTTTGTGGTTGATACCACGGAGTAAGTTGTAAAACGCCCTGTGTAACGAACACTAAAATACTTAAACAACCAATTAACATCGAAATCAACACATAAATATACAAGGTTGTTCTCTTAATTTTTACCGTGCGCAATGCAATCCAACTTGAAACTAAAACCATTACCGTTAGGACTAACACGACTATCCATGAATTATCCGTATTAAAAATTGTGCCGAGAAAATAACCAATGATTAACAATTGCCCCAACATTCTGCTAATCGCATAAAGTCCTTCTTTATAATCCAACGACCATTTGTATTGTAGCCAAATCACAAACGCGACGGGGATCAGAATAATCATCAATGAACTAATTTCTATCGTGTTAATAGTGCTAGTCATGTTATAAGAAACTCGTAAAACATAAGGACTTGTCTTGGGATGCGCCCTTTATCAAAAAAAAACAACATTTCCTCATAGTCTTATTTTTATGTAAAGTATTATTTTGCGATGATCTAACAAACTAATAGAAAATACTCTAGATAGCGTTAATCTAAGCCATGACACAATGCCGAGAAAACATGCCAGCTTTTCCCTTCAAATTCTTTTCTAAAAACCTCATGGGTAGAGATTTTGTTGTAGGCGATATTCATGGCATGTTTTCGTTATTAGAATCTCTCCTTGAAAAAATTAACTTCGACCCTGATACCGACCGTGTTTTTTCAGTTGGCGATTTAATCGACCGAGGTCCTGAATCTTATCGTGTATTAGAATTTTTAGATAAACCGTGGTTTTTTGCCATTAAAGGCAACCACGAAAAAATGTTAATCGAAGCAAAACACTTAAAAACAACCTACCGAAGCTGGGTAGAACATAATGGTGGAAAATGGTGGGAAGAAGTTAATGAAAACGAACAAAATCTAATCCGAGAACGCTTAACTAATCTATCTGGTGTATTTGAAGTGGACACTGATTTAGGTCGTGTCGGTATTACACACGCTGATGTCCCCGTTGGTATCCGATGGGAAAAAATCATTCATACGATTCATTCTGATAATGAAATGCGCGACTATATGGCGTGGTCACGTAATCGTATCAAAAGTATAGAGCGTACTGGAGAAACAACTGCAGTAGAAGGTATTGATCTGGTCGTGCTTGGACATACCCCTCTAAAAGAACCGATGAGTATTAGTAACTTATATTTTATTGATACGGGTGCATCTTATCTGGACGATGAAGCATTAGGGCATCTCACCTTATTACAAATTCACCCTAAGATTGAAGCTTTTCAATATCCCGAACAACTTTAACGATTTAATCTTTTGATAAACCCAGAAGATAAATACGAATAAAAAAGATACAAGCAAATAAGGTTTTATTTGTACTTTAGTCATATAATCTCCCGCGTGAAAAAAAATCGTCCCTTATCTTTAATTACACTGAATATTACGCTCTATAGCACTCTTCATTTGTGCTTGATTGGTACTGCCATTCACGCAGAAACTATCTACGTTGAAAAACCACCAAAAATTAAAGAAAGTTGGGGACGATGTAATATAAAAAATAAAACAACAAAGCCACTTTCAGGTCAATCATTCAATTTAAACAATTTTAATACCAACAACATAGCCATTACCCAAAAACCGTTTCCAGATGCCGTCTATTTAGAAGCCGATACGGGAATTATCCGCAAACAAGGTGCTTCGGAGCTACAAGGCAATGTCATTATTCAGCAGAATCAAACCATTTTTAACGCAGATACTGCAAGCTATAACCGTACAAACGATCAAGTTGATGCGCGCGGTCATGTCAAACTATCTGCCCCTAATTTAAAGCTGGATAGTTCACGCATACAATACAATCTTAAAACACAATCAGGGACGATTGATCAAGCAGCATACGAGGTAGGCAAAGAAGGTGCTAACGGAAAAAGCAAACAAATTATCCAGCAAGATAAAGATAATTTAACCCTCTCTGATGCGAGTTTCAGCACCTGCCCCGCCAACGTTAATAGCTGGCATATTTCATCATCAGAAATAAAGCTCAATAATAAAACTCAAATCGGCACAGCCCGTGGAGTTAAATTTAATGTCGGCAATGTACCGATTGCTTATTACCCCTGGTTTAGTTTTCCACTCAACAATCAGCGTATATCTGGCTTTTTAACCCCGAGTATGCGCCTTCAATCGGGTGCAGGAATCACACTGCCTTATTATTTGAACCTTGCGCCTAACTACGATGCGACTCTGGCTTTATCTACCAATATTGATCATGGTCTTCAACTTAATTCAGAATTTCGTTATCTCACGGACAAACACAAAGGCTTATTTGAATACGAAATTTTACCAAAAGATAAATCATTCAATGATAAAAAACGCGATTATTTTAAAATAAAACACCACACAGCATTAACAGACAAGACCAAGATCAATCTTCGCGCAGAAGGCGTTTCTGATACGCAATATTTTGATTCAAAAAGTGAATCCTTAGAATCTAGTTCAATCTCTTCATTAGAACGTCGTTTAGAAATTGTTCATGATAATGAACCTTGGTTTGTCAGTGCCGCAGTAGAAGATTATCAAGTGCTTGATCTACTCAATGTCGATAATATTCCTTATTCCAAATTACCTGAACTCAAATTACGTTACCAACCCGACACAACACCAAAAGAACTTAATTTACGTGTCGATACGGAATCAACTTATTTTGAAAAAGATAATTCCACTACCGGAAATCGCATAAACATTGGCATACACGCATCAAAAAAATGGGGTAATGATGCGTGGTACTTTAAACCTTCGGTGGGATTGAGCCACACGCTCTATAACTTAAATGATAATCCTAGTAACAATGAAAGCAATAATATAAACAACGACGCAAACAATAGTTCAGAAGAAAGTTTTTTAAGCCGTACCTTACCGACACTTACCTTAGATAGCGGACTCTTTTTTGATCGGGAGTTTAACCATCCATTCAGTGGTAAACAATACACCCAAACCTTAGAACCACGATTATTTTATACTTACACTCCTTTTAAAGATCAATCAAATTTTCCTGTTTTTGATACAGTACAAACTGATTTTTCGGCAACTAATCAACTCTTTGCCGAAAATCGCTTCACGGGTAAAGATCGTATTGCGGACACCAATCAACTCACCTTTGCTGTTTCTTCGCGTGTTCAAAATAGACAAACAGGTAGCGAGCTATTTAAAGCCAGCATCGGGCAAATTTTTAACTTTTCAGATCGAAAAGTTATGCTGCCGGGGGGAACTATTCAAACCGGTAGACGCTCTGAACTAGTATTGGAACTAAGTGGAAAATTAAACGAAAATTTTAAAGCAACCGCCGTCGCTTTAATCAACCCTGAAAAAGATAGACCGTCTCGTAGTGAGTTTCGTTTAAACTATCAAGATGAAAAAAAACGAATTGCCAATTTAAGTTTTCATAAACTCGATACCGAGTTAGAACAGCTCAGCGGTTCTGCTTCTGTACCGATTAATAACAAATGGTCATTGGTAGGCAGTTTTGATCAAGATTTGATAAAAGATCGTAATTTAGAAACGCTAGCTGGTGTAGAATATCAAGATTGTTGTTGGAAAACGCGCTTGGTGACGAAACGCTACTTGACGGCGGATAACGAAACTTACGACAACCCTATTTTTTTAGAATTTGAATTAAAAGGGCTAGGAAATTTAGGCAGCAGCGCACGCCGTCAGTTACAAGAGAAAATATATGGATATGATGATTTTTAAACGTTTGAAACAATTTATTTTAGTAATTACTTTTTTAACCGCTACAAATAGTCTTCTAGCGGATGAAATGCCACTTGATCGCATTGTTGCTGTAGTAAATAACGATGTGGTGATGCTAAGCGAAGTACGTTCTATCATCAACTCAGCTATCAAAAAACAATCAGATTCGGCACAAGCGTTAAATAATCCAAAATTATTTAAAGAAGCACTTGATCATTTAATTCTTACTCGATTACAGGTACAAAAAGCAAAACAATTAGGCATCAAAATCGACGATACACGTGTCGATCAGGCGATGCTCAGTATTGCAAAACAAAATAAGCTTAGCCTCGAACAATTCCGTATCGCCTTGATCAAAGAAGGCTTGGATTACAAACAGTTTCGCGAAAAAATCCGCGAAAAAATTCAAATAGATACACTTAAGCAACGTCAAAAATCACGACGTAATACCATTTCGGAAGCTGAAGTGGATAGCCTAATAAAAGCAGAAAGCCAACGTCTTAACAAAGATGTACAATATCATTTACAAGATATTCTCATATCTGCGCCCAATGGTATTTCGGTTGCACGTTTTAACGCAGCACACAAAAAAGCCAATCAATTACGCAAGCAGTTACTCGGTAAAACAAATTTTTTAGGGTCAAAGACACTTAAAAAATACAATGTATCTGGTAAAGATTTAGGCTGGCAAAGTTCAGGACAACTCTCCCCCGCTTATGCGCGTGCCTTAAGTTTGATGCAAACAGGTGAAATATCACCCTTAGTCAGAGATACTAAAGGCTTTCACTTACTTAAAATTGTTGAACAAAAAGGCGGACAACGTAAAATTACCCAGCAAGCGCACGTTAGGCATATTTTAATTAGCGCGGATGATCCTCAAGCACGTATAAAAATTCTCCAGCTTCGACAAAAAATTCTAGCAGGAGAAAAGTTTGCGGTACTCGCAAAAAAACATTCTGCTGATAAAGGCAGTGCCTTAAAAGGTGGCGATTTAGGCACAGTAGACCCCAATGTGTTTGTCCCTCCTTTTGCTAAAGCGGTTAAAACACTATCCATTCAAAGCTTGAGCCAGCCTGTACAATCTAAGTTTGGCTGGCATCTTATTCAAGTATTAGAAAGAACCAAAAGTGATCAAACTCGCGATGCGCTAAAAGCACAGGCACAAACACTGATTAGTAAGAAAAAACAATCGGATAAATACAATAGTTGGTTACAAGGTTTACGCGATAGTGCTTTTGTAGAATATCGATTGTAAAATAATATATGAATAACATTCCTCGTTTTGCAGTCACACCTGGTGAACCTGCGGGTATTGGGCCTGACTTATTAATTCAGTTAGCACAAGAAGATTCACGCTTTAACGCAGAATTAGTCATTGTGGCAGACCCAGAAATGATGATGCAACGCGCTGAAACATTAGGCTTACCACTCAAACTTATCAAATATAATCAGGAAGATAAGCCCGCTATTAATAAACAGGGTGAACTTAAAATTATCGCAATTACTTGTACTGAGAAAGTCACCGCAGGTAAATTAAATAAAGCTAATTCTGCCTATGTGCTAGAAACATTAACACGCGCAATCCAAGGCTGTATTGATAAAGAGTTTGATGCAATAGTGACCGCACCTTTGCATAAGGGCATTATTAATGATGCTGGCATTGCCTTTACAGGGCATACCGAATTTCTTGCCGAACTAACCAAAGCCCCACTTCCGGTGATGATGCTCGCGGCAAATTCAAGTAACAGCATGACTCTAACGAGCGATTTACGCGTATCGCTTGCCACCACGCATCTGCCTTTAAAAGATGTCAGTAATGCCATTACTAAAGCCTCACTAAAACAAGTTATTAAAGTGCTACACCACGATTTACGCAAAAAATTTGGAATTGATCAACCGCATATCCTCGTTTGTGGGTTAAACCCACATGCAGGTGAAGACGGGCATATGGGCATGGAAGAAATAGAAACCATCACCCCTGTCATCAATGAATTTAAAAAAGCAGGAATGAATCTGAGTGGTCCACTCCCTGCGGATACCTTATTTACACCCAAATACCTCAATACCGCCGATGCCGTACTCGCAATGTATCACGATCAAGGTTTACCCGTTTTAAAACACGTTGGTTTTGGTCATGGTATTAATATTACTTTGGGCTTACCAATCATTCGTACCTCGGTCGATCATGGTACTGCACTTGATCTTGCAGGAAGCGGTAAAGCAAACACAGGCAGTTTAATCGCAGCGATTAATGCCGCAATCACGATGACAAATTCAACACAAAACTAAACATATGAAACTTTCTACTTCTTCAATGGATTCAACGACTAAATCCATACGCTTTAGCTTCTTTATCGGCTTTATCATCACCCTGCTGATGATTGCACTAGCACTATTTATGCAACACTATATGGAACTGCTACCCTGCCCGCTCTGTATTGTTCAACGAGTCATTGTGATGGTACTAGCTGTCGTGTTTTTTATGGGTTTTTTACACAACCCTGCTACTTGGGGTCGGCGCGTCTACGGCTTATTATTAACATTAATATCGGCAGGTGGATTATTGGTTGCAGGCAGACATACATGGTTACAGCATTTACCAGCAGATAAAGTACCCGAATGCGGACCCGGTCTTGAGTTTTGGATGAATAATTTACCACCTAATGAAGTCATCCAAAAAGTATTTCAAGGTTCTGGCGAATGTGCTGAGGTCGCCTATCGTTTTATTGGTTTAAGTATTGCAGAGTGGAGCTTAGTAGCTTTTGTCCTTTTCCTTATTTACAGCTTAAAGGTTCTATTTTTAGCGCGCTAATGACACACGATGCCAATATTATTGATATAGACCTTGATGAGTTTCAAGATCAAGTTATTCAAATCTCCCATCAAAAACCTGTACTGGTTGATTTCTGGGCAGAATGGTGTAGCCCATGCTTGTTTATTGCGCCTATTTTGAAAGATGTAGTGCATGAATATGACGGCAACGTATTGCTTGCGAAGCTAGAGGTTGATGAAGGCGAAAATATGAAACTCGCTGGACAGTACAAAGTACGTGGCTTTCCAACTATCATTTTATTTGAAGAAGGCAAAGAAGTTGAACGTTTTAGCAGTGCAAGACCAGCAGAATTTATCCGCGAGTTTATTGAAATGAACAGTCGTTTACTCGAATTATAAAAACGCTTTATTTACAACTTTAGCTACCAACATCTTTTTATTTCCCTTGAATGATCACAGTCTTTATTACAAACATTGAAAAAAGCGTAAACTACCCCCACAATCTTGAGGAACCCAGTTTTTATACCAAACAAATTAGCGGAGAAACAGCATGGATGTAATGGACAGAATTAAAGATGCAGTCGAACAAAACCCTGTAGTTGTATTTATGAAAGGCACACCACAATTACCGCAGTGTGGCTTTTCTAGCCGTACAGCACAAGCACTCATGGGTTGTGGCGAAGAATTTGCCTACGTTAACGTACTCACAGATCCAGAGATTTTTGAAAACTTACCGCGTTACGCCGATTGGCCAACGTTTCCACAAGTTTATATCAACGGTGAACTCATCGGTGGTTGTGATATTACTTTGGAAATGTTTGAAAAAGGTGAATTGCAAACAATGGTTAAAGAAGCCACCGCAGATGTTAAGAAAGATGCTTAATGCCTGAATGAGTGTAGTAATCAAACAAAAAAACCACGTACTAAGACGTGGTTTTTTTGTTTCTGTTGAAAAAATTAATCCAGTTTCATACCCATAATCTGTTTCACAGTTTCATTCTTTACAGAATAAAAAACACGATTAGCGTCTTTTCGCGCACCGACTATCGACTTATCTCTTAACAAGCACAAATGTTGCGATACATTACTTTGGGTTGTGCCTACTTTCTCGACTATATCTTGTACGCTTAATTCGCCCGTACCCAGTACGCACAAAATGCTAAGCCGTAATGGATGTGAAATTGCCTTTAATGCACGGGATGCTGCTTCCATGTCATTACCAGCAAGGATGCCCCTCATAAATTCGCAATCTTGTATGCCCGAAGATGAATTCATGTTGTTCTGGTTAGACTGATAATTCTCTTGAATCATGCTAACTCCGCTATAGTTAGTAATATTAGTATAATCTAATATATTAATACTTTTTTATTGCTTTGTCATTAGTTATTTTACTTAAATAACAAATATTTATACCAATACTTATAGGGAACCTCTTGTATCTGATTAAGCTAATTAGAAGACCAAGTTAATACCTGTTGATTGATAAACTCCCCTATTTGCTGCTTCGTTCGTGCTAAATAACAATCATTACGAAACGTTTGATGTGCACTTTTATTTTTACAATCATAACTGACAAATGAAACCCCGTGATTTCCCTGATACGGGTAGTTCTCGCTTAAAAACATCAAATCTTGTGGACGATTATAAGCATCTCTCTCATAGGCAAATACCAGCGCGTCCATTCGTGATGCTCCTAACATATCTTTAATTTGCCTAGGTCTTGCAATATTTCGCCACCACGGCGCAAATACAATATCACTTCGTTTACCCGCAAAAGCAGGCGCATAAGCGATTGCACCATTGAAGCGTTTATTCACATCGCGCATCATCATTAACGATGTCCAAGCACCGTTTGAATGCCCTGCAAGAAAAATATGTTTCGGTTTTATACCCCGCGCTAAAAACGCATCAATCGCAAAATTAATCTCTTTTTTACGCAAATAAACTTGTTTACCAGCCGATGTAGGTGAAGGAGATTCAACCGAGGTCGAACACAATGAATACACCAAGACCTTATTACTAATCTGTGCTTTTAATGAGTCTGGTGGCTTGTTGTACCACATATAACACGGTTCGCGCTGTTGTGGATATTGGATACCATGATTATAAATAATCACAATTTGTTGATCTGCTGGGACGTTAAAATTAACCGAACCTACGCCCGAATGAATGCTATTTTTGGTGTTACTTCCCATCGTCGAACAGCCAGCTAATAATGCCAATGATGCTATTATCAACGTGGTTAGTAGACGTAACAGACGACTATTATTCATAATAAATCAACTCAGATTAACTCCACGCTAATTTCATTTTCTCCAAAACCGGTTTGGTATCGGGCATTTTTTCGCGCCAAATAGAAAAAGATTCTGCCGCTTGTTCTACCAACATACCCAAGCCGTTCATTACTTTTTCCGCACCGTTATCTTCACACCAATATTCAAATGCAGTGGGACGTCCGCCGTACATCATGTCGTAACAATGTGCACCATCTGCCAAACAATCTTCTGGAATCGGTGGCATGATACCTTGCAAACTTGCCGCTGTACCATTGATGATTAAGTCAAACTGCCCCGTTTCGCTATCACTGGTAATTGAATTGAAAGAACCACCTCGCAACACGCAGTTTTCTCGAATATCCTGCATATCATTTGCCAATTCAGTTGCGCGTTCCGGGGTACGATTAGCAATGTAGATTTCTTTAGGCTGTTGTTGTAACAACGGCTGTAATACACCGCGTACTGCGCCACCTGCACCCAAAATCAAAATACGTTTATCTTTTAAGATACTTTCGTGATTCTCGACCAAATCACGCACCAAACCAACACCATCGGTATTCGCACCATAAAGGATGCCATCTTCACGAAAAACCAAGGTATTTACCGCACCAGCGCGCTTAGCATAATCACTGAGTTCATCGGCCAATTCCCATGCATCTTGTTTAAAAGGTACCGTCACATTCGCGCCCTGCCCGCCACCCGCACGAAATGCCTCAATCGTTTCTTTAAATTCATCTATAGGCGAAAGTAAGCCTTCGTACATAATATTTTCACCCGTTTGTTGAGCAAATAACTGATGTATATGAGGTGACTTACTGTGTGCAATTGGGTTGCCGATAACAGCGTATTTTTGTTGTGATTTATCCATAATTGTTTTCTGTTTTGCTCTTTATTCTATTCTGCCAACCACTCAGCTACTGTTTTTGCATAATAAGTAAGAATGCCATCTGCACC
>Ga0209633_10001221_pt1 | contig 27282 bp, 32 predicted proteins | sample Cruoilmetagenom1_FD_187290 | JGI IMG/M metagenome (GOLD analysis project Ga0209633, IMG submission 187290) | Oil polluted marine microbial communities from Coal Oil Point, Santa Barbara, California, USA - Sample 1 (SPAdes) (version 2) | ecosystem: Environmental > Aquatic > Marine > Oil seeps ...
TTTATTTTTATAAAAGGAAAATTTAATGTCAAAAACACTTGTGATTACAGGGGCAACAAAAGGTATTGGAAAAGCTTGTGCTTATAGATTTGCTAAAGAGGGTATTAATATAGCTTTTACTTACAATTCAAACGAAGAAGTAGCCAAAGAGATTGCTGCTGATTTAGAAGCAACATATGGTATCAAAGCTAGATATTATCCATACAATATCTTAGAGCCTGAAACTGCAAAAGAGTTATTTTTAAGAATTGATGAAGATTTTGAAACTATTGATTACTTTATCTCAAATGCTATGATATATGGTCGAGCAGTTGTTGGCGGATATGGAAAATATATGAAACTAAAACCAAGAGGTTTAAACAATATTTATACAGCTACCGTTGATGCGTTTGTATGTTGTAGCCAACAAGCTGCAAAAAGAATGCAAAATAATGGCGGTGGAGCTATGGTTAGCCTTAGCTCTACAGGAAACCTTGTATATATTGAAAACTATGCAGGTCATGGTACAAATAAAGCAGCAGTTGAAGCTATGGTAAGATATGCAGCCACTGAACTTGGAAGTATGGGTATACGAGTAAATGCTGTAAGTGGAGGTCCAATTGATACAGACGCACTTAAAGCATTTACAAACTATGAAGAAGTTGCTGCTAAAACTGCTGAACTTTCACCACTTGGAAGAATGGGACAGCCAGAAGACTTAGCAAGTGCTTGTTATTTTTTATGTAGTGATGAAGCTGGTTGGATTACTGGAAGTACTTTATTAGTTGATGGTGGGACAACTTTTAAAAAATAATGAATGATACTAAAAATCTAAATTTACCAAATCTCTTAGCAGGTTTAAGAATACTTCTAGCACCACTGATGCTTTGGTTTATGATAGACCAAAACAATCCTATCTTTGAAGGATGGCATCCTAGTTGGTTTGACTATTTTGCAGGATTAATTTTTGTAATTGCTTCTGTGACTGATTTTTTTGATGGATATATTGCTAGAAATTGGAATCAGGTGACAAAATTAGGGGCTATTTTAGATCCCTTAGCAGACAAGATGTTGGTTTTAGCTGGTTTTATTGGATTAATTGTACTGGATCGTGCTAGTGCATTTGCAATTTTTTTAATACTTACACGAGAATTTTTCATCACAGGACTTCGTGTAGTTGCAGTAAGTGAAGGGAAAGATGTAGCATCTACGATGGCAGGAAAAATAAAAACAGTTGTTCAAATGATAGCAATTGGTTTTCTTATAATGAACTGGCCTTTTGGTACTGAGTTACTTTGGCTTGCTGTTGCATTGACACTTTACTCTGGATATGAATATATAAGGGACTACTTTACATATGAAATCCCTTCAAAGGCAAAATAATGGGATTTATAACATTTTTAATAGTTTTATCTATTTTAGTTTTTTTTCATGAACTTGGACACTTTACAGTTGCTAGATTGCTTGGTGTAAAAGTATATGTATTTTCGATAGGTTTTGGAAAAAAACTTTTTACAAAAAGATACAAAGGGACAGATTGGTCAATCTCACTTATTCCTCTTGGTGGTTATGTAAAGATGAAAGGTCAAGAAGATTTAAATCCAGCATTATCAAATAATGATGTTGATAGCTATAATACAAAAACTCCATTTCAGAGAATACTTATACTTCTAGCAGGTCCATTTGCTAATTTTTTATTAGCTTTTGTAGTGTATATCATGATAGGACTTTTAGGGAACAATGCCCTTTCACCAACTATTGGAAAAGTGGTAGAAAACTCTCCAGCTGCAATTGCAGGACTAAAAGCAAATGATAAGATTGTAAAGATTAACAATATAGAGATTCAAACTTGGGATGACTTAAGTGATATTATTAAAAATGCAAATGGAAGTCTCACTTTTTTTATCAAAAGAGATGGAAAACTTATCTCAAGAACGCTGTATCCTAAAATGAGTGATTCTGTGAATATGTTTAAAGAGAAGATAAAAAAAAGAATGATAGGAATTGCACCAGCACCTAAGCTTGTAACAATATACTATTCACCTTTTGAAGCAATCTCTTTTGCTTATGATAAAACAATAGAAGCTAGCAAAATGATATTTTTAGGTGTTCAAAAACTGATACAAGGAATAGTACCACATAGTGAAATTGGTGGAGTTATAAGTATAGGTACAGTGATAAGTGATGCTAGTTCTTCTAGTTTTGTGGCACTTTTAACTATCACTGCACTTATCTCTGTGAATTTAGGGGTATTAAATCTTCTACCAATTCCAGCTCTTGATGGTGGGCATATTGTATTTAATATATATGAGATGATAACGGGCTTAAAACCTAGTGAAAAAGTATTAATAAATCTTACAATAGCAGGCTGGGTAATATTACTAGGGCTTATGAGTTTAGGTCTCTATAATGATATCAATAGATTATTAGGGTAACTTTCGATACAATCGAAAAATATAACAATAAATAGAAAAGAAAAAAGGATAATTATTTTATGGTAAAAGTTGTAAATTTAAAGAAATCATTTGGACAAAGAGTTTTATTTCAGGATATAAACTTATCATTAGACACTGGAAAAAGATATGGTCTAATTGGTGCTAATGGTGCTGGTAAAACAACATTTTTAAAAATGCTAAGTGGAACTGAAGATATTACAGAAGGTGAAGTACAAGTACAAACTGGAAAAAAAGTTGGTGTTTTAAGTCAAAATCAATTTGCTTATGAAGAGTTTACACTTGCTGATGCTGTTCTGTATGGAAATAAAAGACTTTATGATGCAATCAAAGAGAAAGAAAAGCTTTACTTAGAAGAGTATACAGATGAAGTGGGTGAAAGACTAGGTGAATTAGAGATGGTATGTGTGGAGGAAGATCCAACATATGAATATGATGTAAAAATTACAAAAATTCTAGAATCTATTGGGTTTCCAGCAGAACAACATACTGAATTAATGAGTACTATTACTGGTGGTGATAAGTTTAAAGTTTTACTAGCACAAGTACTTTTTCCAAGACCTGATGTATTATTTCTTGATGAGCCAACAAATAACCTTGATATGGAAACTATCTCTTGGCTTGAGAATCAACTACAACATCATGAAGGTACTATGGTAGTTATCTCACATGATAGACACTTCTTAAATGCAGTTTGTACTCATATTCTTGATGTTGATTTCAAAAAAATCAGAGAGTTTACAGGAAACTACGATGATTGGTATATTGCAGCAACTGTCTTATCAAAACAAGCAGATGCACAAAGAGACAAAAAACTCAAAGAGAAAGCTGAACTTGAAGCTTTTGTGAAAAGATTTAGTGCTAATGCTTCTAAAGCAAAACAAGCAACTTCAAGACAAAAACAACTTGATAAACTTGATATTGCTGCTATTCAAGTAAGTTCAAGACGAGATCCTTCTATTGTATTTAAACAAGAGAAACCTATATCAAAAGAGGTTTTAGAGGTAAAAGATATTTGCAAATCATATGATGGAGAAGTTGTACTTAAAGATATTGATTTTATGTTGGAGAAACAAGATAAAATAGCACTCATTGGTCCAAATGGTGCAGGAAAAACAACATTATGTGAAATTTTAATGGAAAATATTAAGCCAGATAATGGAGAGGTAAAATGGGGTGCAACTGCAAATGTAAGTTATTTTCCTCAAAATACAACAGATCTCATCAAAGGTGATATTACACTGTATGATTGGCTAAGAGATTTTGATAGACAAGCAGATATAGGTGAGATTAGAAACTGTTTAGGAAGAATGCTTTTCAATGGTGAAGAGCAAGAAAAATCTGTTATGAACTGTTCAGGTGGAGAAAAGCATAGAATGATGTTAAGTAAAATCATGCTTGAAAAAAGAAACTTTTTACTTTTAGATGAGCCTACAAATCACCTTGACTTGGAAGCTATTATTGCTTTAGGAGAAGCACTGTTATCATACGATGGAACTGTTATATGTGTATCTCACGATAGAGAATTACTAGATGCATTTGCAAATAGAATTTTTGAGATGCAAGAAGATGGTTCAATTATAGATTTTAATGGAAGTTATGAAGAATACTTAGAGTTTAAAGTTCAAAACAAAGGATAACAAATGAATACAATAATTTTCTTTATCTGCCTAATTGTACTTATTACACTTTTCGTAGCTCGAAAAAAAGTTACTGAATACCTTTTTGAAGAGTATGATATTTATATAGGAAGTGAAATTATTGTATATATTGTTTCTATACTATTTGTAGCTCTTATTTTAATAGGAATGTTATTTGATGGGACAAAAGAGAAATATAGTGATATAAGTCAGGACTATGATAAATTAAGACCAAAAACAGATGATAAACCTCATAGATATTTTGATATAGACTTTGATTCGCTATTTCCAAAGCGTTAAAGACTATTTTAAGTAGATATTAGATAAAATTCCAAATAATTTTACACTCAAGGAAATAAAAATGGCAAGAAGATGTATGCTTTCTGGTAAAGGTCCAATGTCTGGAAATAACGTAAGTCACGCGAAAAACAGAACAAGAAGAAAATTTTTACCAAATTTAAGAACAGTTAGAATATCATTAGAAGATGGTACAACAAGAAAAATAAAAATTTCTGCAAAAGAACTTAGAACTCTTAAAAAGAATTCATAAGTAAACAATAAAGATGTTTTTATGAAAACCATAAGAAACATCAAAAAAGCTATTGGCTGGGACTATCGTAGTTCTAAGCCAGAGTTTGATCTAGACAAAGAGATATACTCTCAATTTAAACACTTTAGACTTCCCTTAATATTATTACAAGTTATCATGATGGTTGGAACCATTGGTTATATGGTTATTGATGATTTTACTATACTTGATGCAATTTATCAAACTGGTATTACATTTACAACAGTTGGATTTGGAGAGGTAGCTCCCATATCACCTGCTGGAAGATTATTCACTGTAACGCTTATAATATTTGGATTTTTAATATTTACTTTATCAATTACTACACTTATACAAGTAGTAGTAAGAGGTAAATTTTTAGACCTATACAAGGAGCGAACAATGTTATATAAAATTGCACGGCTTAGAAATCATTTTGTTATATTTAATCACAATGAATATACAGTACAACTGGCAGAACAATTTAAACAAAATCATATACCTTTTGTTATTGTTGATCCCACGGATGAGCTTGAAGAGATAGCTTCTAAAAACAATTATCCTTATTATGTAAATGAGGAAACATATACAGAACGAGCTTTCCTTAAGTCACATCTTTCAAGTGCAAAAGGGGTAATATCTTTATCGAAAAATATTGCTGATAGTATTACAATTATTGCATCAGTAAGACTTTATGAAAAAGAACTAGGGAGAACTAATCCGTTTCTAATCATTTGTAATGCTGAATCAAAAAAAGATATAGAAAGATTAAAAAAACTTGGAGCAAATAAAGTCGTAGCTCCTCCTGAACTTATGGCAAAAAGAGTAAGTGCTATGGCTATAAGACCCGATATGGAAAATGTTCTAGAGGAGTTTTTATATAAAAAAGATACTCCTATTGATATGGAAGAGATCTATGTCAATGATGATAGTTGGTTCATAAACCAATCAATCCAAGATGCACATTTAAGAGATAAAATAAAAGTAAGTATCATAGGTATAACTGAAGAAAGTGGAAAATTTATCCAAACACCAAAAGGAATTACAAAAGTACAAAAAGGATGTAAGCTATTAGTTATTGGAGATCAATCAGGTATAGCTAAGGCGAAAAGACTTATAAATAGAAAAGTAAAACCAAAGGAATTCATAGATGTTTAGTATATTTCCTATCAAAGGGACAATAAGTGATATTGAAGGATTTTATTGTAACGGTATAAATGCTGGGCTTAAAACAAATAATAAATTAGATATGGGATTTATTTATAGTGATTGTTTATGTGAAGTGGAAGCCGTTTTTACAAAAAATAATTTTAAAGCAGCTCCTTTACAACACTTTTTACAATATGATAAAAACTTTAAAACAAATTTTGTATTAATAAATTCTAAAAATGCAAATGCAATGACTGGAACAAATGGTATTAAGGATATTGATGAACTTTTTAAATCATTGAAAGAAAAAATTTCATTAATAGAAAATCCAATTATGAGTAGTACTGGTGTTATTGGGGTAAGAATACAAAAAGAAAAGATTTTAAATGGTGCATTAAGTTTTGATTTTTCGGATAAAAATGGAACAAATTTAAGTAGTGCAATCATGACAACTGATGCTTATGCTAAAACTACTTTTTATGAAGTAAAACTAGAAGATGGAACAAGCTTTAAAATAGGTGCAATTGCAAAAGGTGCAGGGATGATAAATCCAAATCTGGCTACTATGTTGTGTTTTATATGTACAGATGCAGCTATTCCAAAAAGTGATATGAAAGAGCTTTTATCAAACAACAGTAAAACTACTTTTAATGCAATTAGTGTAGATGGTGATACCTCTACAAATGATACTGTATTATTATTAGCAAATGGAAAGTCTAATAGTTATGATAAAGATGCTTTTGCAGAAGCCTTAAGGCTTGTTATGCACGATATGGCAATGATGATAGTTGCAGATGGTGAAGGTGCAAAAAAAGCTGTAGCTTTTGAAGTAAATGGAGCAATGAACGATAAAGAAGCAGAAGTTATAGCAAAAAGTTTATCTAACTCTTTATTGGTAAAAACAGCACTATTTGGGGAAGATCCAAACTGGGGAAGAATTGCTTCAACAATTGGTGCTAGTGGTATGAGTTGTGATGAAACAAAATTAACTATTTCTTTTGGAAATGTTGTGGTTTATAAACAAGGAGAAATACTCTTTACTCCTGAACTAGAAAAAGAAGCTGCTCAAATTTTAAAAGAAAAAAGTTTTAAAATTACTTGTGATATTGGTCTTGATAATGGTTCATTTACTGCTTGGGGCTGTGACCTTGGATATGAATATGTTAAAATCAATGCAGATTATCGTACCTAATCTTTATGCAAAAAGAAGTTAATGAAAAAACAATACGACTAAGATACATTAGAGTTCTAGAAAAATTCAATACAAAAGCTATTTCACTTTTAAAATATGATAATTTTGATATGGAACTCTTCAAAAAAGCTATCATTAAAGCGTATGAAGAGCTACAGAAAACAAAAACAATAGAACTTTATAGTGAGTATCCACTTGCCGTAAAAAACTTAACACAGACAATTCTAGATACTTTGGAAAATCACTCAAAAGATTTTGAAGAGGAAAAAGCACATATACTCAAACAATCTAATCTTTTAGCAAAACTCAAAAATAATAATAGATATAAAAAAGATAAACATACAAAGAAAAAATTCAATGATGGATATTGAATTGAACAGTTTATTTAAATTTCAAATGTAAAGTTTTTTAGATTTTTACACCTATTTTGAAGTCCACTTGACACAGAATTTTGAGTATTTTCTATTCTCAATAGTTTAATAAAAATCCAAGAGATAATAAAATAAATTTATTTCTACATTATTTTTATATCTAGTCTCTTGTAAAGTTCTAATATTTGCTTTGACACTATTAACTTGTGTAAAATGATGTTGTGATAATGACTTTCTATAAATAACTTCCTATCTTAGTAATTTCATTATGATTAAATTTTAATTTATTATTTTTAAACCTATATTACCTTTATAACAGTTTTCTAATCTATTAATCATATAGTTAATATCAAGATTATTTTTACTTACAATAATATTGACAAAGTTTATGTACCTTTCTTCATTAAAATTTTTATCAATTTTCTATGCTATGGAAAAATGGGTATACAATGATATCTTTTTTTCTAAGTTTTCTATTAAATTATTTATTTCATATTAATACATATTATCTCCTAATCTTTACAATTAGATACTTTTTCTATATGTTTTATAAGTTTTCCAGTTAATGACTGGGTGTCTTCACTCAACTTTGCTCTATTACCTACAATTATAAACCGCTCTTTTGCTCTTGAAATTGCAACATTTATAATATTTGGTTTCTCCTCTTTATTATAAAAAGCAATAGCACAAGAATTTGAAGCACCTACGGTTGTAGAAAAATATATTATCTCTCTTTCGCTTCCTTGAAACTTATGTACGGTTCCTGCAACTAAGCCATTTAATTTTTCTTTTTTTATAAGATTATTAAGTGTGTATTCTTGCTGTTTAAAAGGTGATATTATCCCTATACTTTTTAGTATCTCTTTTTTCTCTTCTTCTGTTTTACAATTTACAAGTTTTTGTTTTATATGATTTATAATCTCTTGTGCTTCATGAATATTATATTTGCTCCCATCTTTACTTTGTGCGTCATTTGTTGTTTCTATAAAATTAAAATGACACTCTTCATTACTATTACCTTTTTGAAGATTCATAATTCCACTATATATCTCTTGATTACAAAAATCAATAATATCATCTCGACATCTAAAATGCTCCATCAGCCACAAATCACCATCTAAAGTGTGTCTAATATATGGATTTTTTATATAGGCACTTTTATTTGCCAAAGACATAATACTTGAATTTAAAACAGAAGCAAACTCTTTTATCTTTACAATATTTGATTTTGATATATGCTTTTGTATCAAATAACCATTTATCTCTTCTTGCTTAGTTTTATATTCTGATGGGTTATCTTCATCTTTTTTAGATGATTTTCCTTTGATTCCTAAAGGATATACAGGTTCTATTTGTTTCTCATCACCAAATACAAATACCCTTTTTGCTGTATATATATTTACTGCATAAGGAGATAAAATCATCCCTGCTTCATCAATAAGCATATTTTCTATATAACTCTCTTTTAAAGGGAGTACATTTCCAAAAGAATGACAAGTGGTATTTATAATTGGAAAAAAGATACTTAAATATCGAAGCATTTTCTCTTGAGGTAAAGATAAGTTAGAATTATTTTGATCTACATTTTTATATGGTTTTATATTCCAAAACTTCCCTTTTTGCTCAAGTGTAAAAGCTTTACCATTAACATAAACATATTTGTATTCAAATAATCTAACTATTTCACTATTTGATAATTTTCTTTTTATATTAAAATCATCATCTTTATTGGTAAATAAAAAATTACAATTTTTACATTTATATATCTCATTACCTTTTTCATTCTCTTTAGCAAATAAAGTATCTTTACTATCACAAGTAAAACATTTTTTTGTACTAACTTTACTCTTATTTAAGGACTCCGTTTCATATAAAAATAGTCCCTCTAAAAGATGTTTTGAACATAGGTAAATATAGGTTCGTAATTCTTTATCTGCATCTTTATATATATCTTTTATTTTTTCTTCATATTCATCATAAAAAAACTTATCACTTAATTCAAGTTTATTGATACTAGCTTCTATATTTATTAGTGTATTATTTATAGAACTTATACTAGCATTGTTCCACCCCAATATTTTAAACTCATTTTTAAAATTTTGTTCTATAGTTTTTTTACTATTTTCAAAGTTATCCTGTAGAAGTATTGTATTTGATTTTTTATCTTCTTTATATTTATCCATAGATTGAGTATATTTTTCTTGAATCTCTTCTAATAATTTTTCATTAGCCAACTCTATATTTTTTATTTTATCTATATATATTTTATTTATTTCATCTATAGTATTTTTAAATTTATCTTCAATAATTTTATTCTCTTTTTGATCCTCTTTTAAAATTTTAATATATAATTTTTTAAAAAAACTATTTTGATTAAAAAGTTTTTGTTGTTTTTCTATTTGTTCATCATATTGTTTTTTAGCCATTGAAGTTCGTTCATTCCCATAACTTTCACTTTTGTCTAATTTTAACTTTAAATCAATATCTACATTAGATAAAGAGTATTCATATTCACTATAAAGGTTATCCTCTATATCTTTAAATTTTTTATGAGTTGTATCAATTTCATCATTATAAGACTCTTCTAATATATCTATTTCATTGTGATAGTTTAAAATAGATTCTTTAATAATTTCAATATTGTCTTTTACAAAATTTATAAAAAGTTCATACTCCTCTTGCGTAGTGATTTTTTGTTGTTCAATATTTAATTTTTCACTTATATTTTGAATTAAACCTAATTCATTGATATCAACTTTTGAACTTAACCATCTATTTAACTTTTGATTACGAGTGTTTAACTCTTTTATAGTTTTATTAATCTCTTGATATAAAAATCTTGTAGCTAAAGATAAGGCATCTAAATGACGGTTTTTAACAAATTCATCTTTACAAACTCTTCTAAATTGATTTAGCTTAAACATATATTCTTCAATATACAGTTTAGGCTTATTTTGTACAGCAGAAACTAATTGACTTAAAGTCTCAATGGATGTTGTAAATATAGGCTTATCAGGATTTGATTCATTCAAAGAGTTCCCTGTTTTAATAATAGGAACACTAATTCCAATATTATTAAAAGCATCATTTAAAGTTATTGAATCTTTATCTTTATAATCTTTTTTATATGTAAATGCAAAATTTGGATCTATCCAACTCTCCATCAATATTTTATCACTATCTCTTAAAGATACTCTTATCTCATTATAAGCATCATAAATGCCCTCAACAATATTATCTAATGCTCTATTATTAGTAGAATAGGATATAAGCGGTATAGAAAAACTAAATTTATCTTTTCTTGATAAAAACTCTTCATAACATCTTAGTGCATTTTTTGCTGTTATATCTCCTATCATTGCTCTTAAAAGCGATGTTTTTCCAGTTCCAGGAGGTCCATTAAATGATATGATGGGGAGATTAGTATTAGTCATATTCATACAATACTTTTGAGAAGTTGTTAAATCATGTTCACTACTTAATGCTCCATAATGTTTTAATGACAACGCATTATTAAGTTTTGGTGTCATATTTATAGTTGTAGTGTCGTTTTGTACTGTTTCATAAGGAACAGGTGAATATTTATATTTATTTCCTTTTAAAAGTAAAGATAATGTATTGTTTTCATCTATATCTGACTTTTCAATATGATTATAAACTTTTAATAAACCTTGAATCATCTTATTGTCTTTTTTCTTTGCAATATTTTCAGCAAAAAAATAAGGAGTATCAGAAATGATAATATTCTTTTTAATTCCATTCTTATCTAAAATATTTTGTAGTTCTCTTTTAAAAATAGATCTTAGATTTTTTATTATTGATATCTCTCCTCCCTCTTCAAGTTCATTTTTATCAATGCTAATTTCATCATTTAAAGATTTTATAATATCCAAAAAGTATTCAGAAAATTGTCTCATATTTTCTATACTATTACCTTTTGCATTATCTCTTCTTTTATTATCAAGAATTTCTAAAAATTTGATATCTAATAATTCAAAAGGTTCTATAAAAAATGCAGGATTTATAATTATTTGATTGCCATAAAATATATCTTGTTCAAAAGCATCATTATTTTGAGTATTTGTAAACACGTCTATAATTTTTTGTGCATTATCAAATGAATTTTCTATATCATTTATAGGAACTTTGATAAAAAATGGTGCTATATTTATAGGATTATTTTTATCATCATTAACTTGAATAATCAATGGAGTGTAATATATATTTAATATTTCAGATGGACTTCTTTTATATTTTTTTGCTTGTTTTTTTTCAAAAATGTTATTTATATTATCAATAAAAATCTCTTTACCATCTTTTTGATTTTGTAATCCAAAAAAGAAAAAAGCTAATTCACTACAATTTTTGCTACTTTGTTCAATTCTACCTTTTTCATCAAATATAAAATCTAAATAATAATCAGTTTCTAAAACATCTTTGTAATAACCTAATAATTCTTTTACATATTGTTTATTCAAGTATTATTTTCCACATACAGTACTAATTACCACTGAGTTCATTTTCTATCTCAACTCTTAAAGGATCAAGTAAATTCCGAACAATATTTTCAATAAAAGCTAAATTTACACCTTCATAATCATGAGCTATAAAGTTTCTTACAGCATAAGCTCCTTGTGCAGCTTTTTTGATAGTATCATTACTACTTTGAAGTTTATTAAGATTTTCACCTATTTGCATAAGGCACATAAGTAAAGAATGTTTTCCTATTCTATCTTCTAAAGTTACAACAACTCCACCATAATTTGAAACAATATACTCTATATCTTCAATATATCGTATAATAGTTTTTAACCTAGCTTTAGACATAAACTAAGTCCTTTAAAATATACTCTTTTCCTATATCATTTAAAGTATCTCTATCTACAAAGTCTACATCTCGATTTAACTCTTTTTGTATAAAATCTTTTGTTTCAACTATGTGCAGAATAGAATCCCATCCTTGATATCTTTCCAAATACATCTTTGTGTTTTCTATTTTATACAATAAATCTATATCACTATTACTAGTTTCTTCATCTCGTGCAAATGATCCAAATACACCAAGAAGCTCAAATCCCTCATCATGTAGTTTTGGTTTTAGATTTTTTATTTTATCTAATAAATCATTTTGCATATTAAGCTCCAAACAGAAATATTTTATTTTATTTTATCACAACTCTTATTAATGTAAATAATTCATCTATTATCTTAAATATAGTGTATTGATACATTATCATAGATAAGTAAAAACTATTATTTTTTTAGATATAATCAAATACTAAAAAATAAAGTAGATACTCAAACAAAATGCAAGAAAAAATTCAATGATGGATACTAACGAATCTTTTAAATTATCAGGAACTCTCAAAAAAATACTTTTTTATAATCAAGAAAATAACTACTATATAGCAGTTCTTGAAAATGATCAAAAAATATGTGGGCAATACTTTGATACTGATTTAGAGAAACTAGTTGGAAGTGAAGTTGTCATTACTGGACGTTGGAATACACATAAAAAATATGGTGTACAATTTGTTTTTACTTCACTAGAACTCAAAGAAGCTGAAATATTTTTCTTTTTGACAAAAATAGTAAAAGGTATCTCAAAAAAGATAGCTTTAGAATTAACACAAAAATATGATGATGAAGAGTTATGTGAAATTCTTGATAATACTCCAGCTAAACTTTTAAAATTTAAAGGTATAAAAGAAAAAAAACTCACTCAAATAGTTACTTCTTGGAATAAATTTAAACATCTTCGTGAACTTGGAAGTTTTTTGGCACAATTTGGGGTAAGTAGTAGTTTTATCAATAAAATATATCAACACTTTGAAAATGTAGAAAACCTTATAGAAAGAATCCAAGAAAATCCCTATATGCTCACTTCTATAAAAGGGATAGGATTTAAAAGAGCAGATGAAATAGGTACAAAACTAGGAATAGATAAAGAAAGTTCATTTAGAATAACTGCTTGTATGAACTATACTCTAAGAGAATTTTGTGAAGCAAATGGAAATAGTTCCATAGGAAAAGAACAACTATTTTCACTTTTAAATGATGCGTTAAATTTTAGAGAAAAAGATACTTTATATGAAAATTCTCTTATAAGTTTACTTTCAAAAGAAGAGATAAATGAAACTACAAAAGATAGATTTGCTCCAAATATCTATTTTCGATGTGAAACTAAAATTTTGGATATTTTAAAAGATAGAAAAAAACATAATAGAGATAAAAAGATTATCAAAGATTTTGATACATATATCACTAAAAAACAAGAAAGCTTAGGATTTACTCTTAGTAGTGAACAACAAAAAGCAGTAAGCCTTATCAATGATGGAGAAAATACTATTTTACTTATAGGGTATGCAGGGACTGGTAAATCAACTTCAAGTCGTGCAATACTTGAACTTCTTGAAGAGGTCACTAGTTACGATGATATTCATTGTATGGCACTTAGTGGAATTGCTGCTCAAAGAATATCTGATACTACTGGATATAAAAGTAGTACTATCCAATCTTCTTTAGTAAAAATTGAGAATAGTGAAAAAGACTATTTTGATTATAAAGTGATACTTATAGATGAATCAAGTATGGTTAATAGTGTTACTTTTTATAAAATTTTATCAAGAATTGATCCCGATACTATTTTAATAATAGTTGGAGATGATGGACAACTTCCTGCTATTGGAGCTGGAGATATTTTAAGAGATTCTATTAAATTTGAGCTAGCACCTATTTGTAAACTCACAAAAATATATAGACAAAATGAACATCAAGCCATAGCCGTCATAGCAAATGAGATACGATGTGGGAAAGTACCTCAATATAAAGAAGAGTATGAAGACTTTAAGTTTATTGATGTTTCTATACCCAATTATTATGTACAAAAAGCAGTATTAAGTGACTATGAAATTAATACTCTAAGAACTGAAAATAATATAAATATTCTACATACTATTTTAAATACAGCCTCTAATTATATAGAACCTATGTACAAATATATTCAAGAGAAACAAATAGATAAATTTCTCACACTATTTCAAGTAATCACACCTATAAAAGGTGGTCCATTAGGAGTTGAAAACCTAAATATAAATCTTCAAAAACTTATTAATAATACTAAAACTAATGGTGTGCAAACAAAAGCTTATGAATATAAACTTGCAGATAAAGTAATTCATATAAAAAATGAAAATATGAAATCACAAACTATGTCTAAATATAAAAATGGATCAATTGAATATATTGAAAAAAGAGTTTTTAATGGACAACTAGGAATGGTAATAAAAATAGACCATGAGAATAAAAAGCTACTAGTATTATACCCAACAGACGATATGGTAGTTTTTTATGACTTTGATACACTTGATAGTTTAATCTCACTTGCATATTGTTTAACTATTCACAAAACACAAGGTATGGAGTATGAAAATGCACTCATTCCTATGAGTTTTAGCCATTTTATTATGCACAATACAAAGCTACTATATACAGCAATTACAAGAGCAAAAAGTATGTGTTATGTTGTTGGAGAAGATGAAGCTTTTAATAGTGCTTGTAAAAAACTAGAAATAACAAATCGTCAAACAGTGATTGATGATTTGTTGTCTAGTAAGGTATAGATTAATCTCTTTCGTGAAGTATTCTGTCTAGAAGTGAGAACACCTCATCACTAGCTTCTTCCATCTCTTGAAAAGAAGATAAAATTTTATCATAATCAAGATTCTCATTTTTAATTTCATCAAAAACATGATGTGTTCCATTATGAACTTTTGAATGTGGAGTATCAAGTTTTGCATAACTTGGTGTATTTGCAAAATATCTTTTTCCTAAACCTTCATTGTACCATTTTCCAAGTCTACAATTTTTATGGTCAACAAAAGCAAATGCAGGTTCTTTATTTGCAACAGAAAGGTATGTATTTACTTTCCATATAACATGGTCAAGTTTTGCTAAACTCATAAAAATTCTATCTGTAATATGTCCTAAGCCTGCAAAAGTCTCTTTAGAAGTTAACATAACATCATTAATATCTGTAGAATAAGATACAGTTTCATTAGAAATATTATCTATAGCTTTTGTCATCACTGCAAACTTTTTATTTGTTTGTTCTACACTATCTTGTATAGACTTTACTACATTAGTAATTTCACGAGCAGCTTCAGCACTTCTTGTTGCTAGGTTTCGTACCTCTTGTGCAACAACTGCAAAACCTTTTCCAGCTTCTCCAGCAGTTGCAGCTTCTACTGCTGCATTTAATGAAAGAATATTTGTTTGAAAAGAGATTTGATCAATTGTAACAACCGCATCTGCTATATTGGAAGCTTTTGTATTTAATTCACTTACAACATTGTTAATATCTGTTGCATTATTGTTTAATGATGCAATATCATTTACTATTTCATTTAATTTATTTTTCGCCTCTTCGTAAGTACCATTTATCTTAAATGATTCACTTAAGTTTGTTCTTGATAATTCTGTTGATTCAGAAAGATTCGACTGTATATCAAGAAGACCTTTTTTAAGATTGTCATTTTGATATTTAAAAAGTGTTTTTACTTTTTCACTACTAGAGTCTGAAATAATCTCTGTTTCTTTATTTTCTTTTAAAGAATTTATTTCATTCTTTAATTGTTGTAACTCCTGCAATAATAATTTATTTGTTTCATTAGCATTAAATAGCTCATTATTTAAAGGATTAATCTCATCTTCTAATTTGTTATTTTTCTCTTTCAAAACCTCTATTTGGTTTTTAAAAGATTCTAGTTCTAGTTTTAATCCATTATTAAAAAACATTTAAACTCCCTTCCATCATCTATATGTACCATTATACATAAACTATATTAAATATTTAGCACCAAAGAAACCTCATCACATATAGGGAAATGTTTACACTTTATACAGTCTGCCCATATTTTAGTTTCAGGAATACTCTCTTTTGGAATCTCTACAAAATTGAAAAATTCAAAAAGCTCTTTTTTGTAAGTAAGAACTAATAATTTTCTTAATTTTATAAACTTTGCTTCATCTATTGTCTTTTGTATAAGTTCTTTGGCAATTCCATGGTTTCTATAATTTTCTTTTACTACTAAACTTCTTATCTCTGCTAATTCTAATGTATGTATATGAAGAGCTATAAATCCAATGATTTCATCACCCTCTCTGACCGCTGTATAAGAACGAATTGTTGTTGCCATTTCATTGTAATTTCTATCCAAAATATTACCATTTTCTACATCAGGTTCAACCAGTTTTTGCATTTTTTCTATATCTAATACATTTGGCTTAAAAAAATTAAATTTTTTCATACTCTACTCTCCAAATAAATACTTAGCAATTCTTTTTTCTAAAGTTTGCATACCTTTATTTTTTAAATTACTAATAAAAATCCCATCAGGATAGTCTCGTTTTAATTTTTGTAACTCTGTTTGTTTTAATTTATCTGTTTTTGTAAAAGCATTGATAATAATTTGATCGCCTCTTTTAATATGGTTTAAAAATTCATCAACACTTTTATCTATATCAAGTGTAGAGTGTCTTGAATCTATAAGATGTACAAAAATTTGTAAAGATGCTCTTTGCTCTAAAAAATCAGTCAAGTTTTGGTGCCAATTTTTTTTTAGAGATTTTGATACTTTAGCATAACCAAATCCTGGTAAATCTACAAATCTAGCATAATAATTTTTAAGTTCATTTTCTTCATTATAATCTTTAAAGGTAATATCAAAATAATTAATTAACTGTGTTTTCCCTGGAGTTGAAGAAGATTTTGCCAATGTTTTTCTTTTGGTTAAAGAATTTAACAGTGAACTTTTCCCCACATTACTTCTTCCTAAGAAAGCTATCTCTGCTTTATCTGGTGGAGGTGAGTCATCTAATCTTTGCGCTGAAGTTGCAAAAGTAGCATCAACTATTTTTAACTCTTTCACTTTTTTTCCTTCTTTTCTTCAATTTTAAGTCTAAATTTAACAGGTTTATTTGCATCTCCATCAATTTTTGTATGCCCTGTTTTTTCATCAATATATATTTTATTTGCAGTTACTTTCTTCCCCTCTTTAGTATCTTCTAGATATCCATTTCCTATAATAATGTATTTTAACTCATCTGGATAATAAAATACAGTATCACCTGTACCTTTTAAAATATTTTGAACCGTATGTATTGTAAAACGTACATTTCCAGTTGCTTTATAGTCTTTTGGTATTTGCTTATTTGCATTGTCTTTTGATGGGACTGTATTAATAACTAATTTTTTACAAAGTAAAATATCTTTGTTTTTAGTCATTTTCACATCTCCTTTAAATACCATAATTTGTTTTTTTTCATCTGCTTCAAAAAAAGAAGCATCTATATTTAGATATGTCTCTTCTGCACTTAGTGAATTAAAACTTATTATTAATAATAATGTGCTCAATAGTTTATTCATTTTTAACCTCTATTTTCATTTTTGTATCATCTGATTTAATATATTTTTTAATCATATCAACATATAAATTTGTACCATCAAATATGTGATTGTATTGTGTTGCTTCAAATGGTAAACTATTCTTTGCAATTTTAGTTTTAAGATTGTATTCTAATTGTTCTGTTTGTATATCTATCTCATTTTCTAATTGTAAATTTACATTCCCATCAATATACAACTGTTCCCCTATTTTTATAAAATTATCTCCACTAACTATATTAACACTTTTAGCATTATCTCCTTTACTGATAATTGTACCATTAACTAATTCTTCTCTTTCTTTGTAAAGATATGCTTCATCTGCTTTTACTATCTCTGTCACACCCTTGGCTGTTATATCATAAGCCGTAGAATTATAAAAACTAATTTCTGGTATCTCTTCATTATTTACAACTATTATTTTTTCATCTTTTTCATAAAATAAAACTAATATAGAACAAACAAGTAAAATATATATAAACTTATTTATACCCATAACTCTTTTAGCCCTTTTAGCTGATCTTCTTGTATAATATACTCAATCATCTCTCTTACTGCACCATTACCGCCATTTTTTTTACATACTATATTAACCATTGATTTCACATCATCAACAGCATCTCCAACAGCAAAAGAGAATCCAACTTTTTTTAACATTTTATAGTCGTTTAAATCATCACCAATTGCTGCAGTTTGTTCCCAAGTAAGATTTTCTTCTTTTAAAATTTTTTCTAGTATTTCATCTTTATTGTCATACCCTTGATAAAGATGAGTAATCCCTAACTCTTTTGCTCTTCTTTCTAGTAAAAAAGACTTTCTCCCTGTAATAATAGCAGCTTTTTTCCCAAGTTTTTTAGTCCACGAAGCAACAGCTAATCCATCTTTTACATCAAAGTTTTTTAACTCATCTCCGTTATTGGAATAAATAATAGAACCATCTGTTAATGTACCATCAACATCAAGTATTATTAGCTCTATCATCTTATAAAATACCTTTTGTACTAGGGATTCCTAACTTATCATTTACTACTAATGCCCGTCTTAATGCAACAGCAAAAGATTTAAATGTAGCTTCTATAATATGATGTTTGTTTCTTCCTCTATTTTGTATAATATGTGCTGTTATTCCACTATTCATAACTATTGCATGAAAAAATTCCTCTGCAAGTTCTACATCAAAAGAACCAACTTTTCCAAATATATCAACTTCATATACTAAAAAAGGTCTATTACTCAAATCCAAGGCACAAGTTACACTTGCTTCATCCATAACAACAGTTGCATTTCCATATCTTTCAACATTTTGTATTGGGAATATCTCTTTTTTTAAAAGTTGCCCTATTACAATGCCACAATCTTCAACACTATGATGATCATCTACATGCGTATCACCATCACAAGTTATCTCAATATCAATTCCACTATGTTTACTTAAAGCCTCTAACATATGATCAAAAAAACCTATATTTGTTTTAATATTTGAGTTTCCAGTTCCGTTAATATTTAAACTACAGCAAATTTTTGTCTCTTTTGTAACTCGTTCTAACTTTTCCATATAGTATCCTTATTGAGCTATTATCATAGCTGTTTTTAGATTATTTGTCTCTTTAAAGTCTCTTGCTTCATCTTCACTTCTAAATCCACTAATCCATACTCGTTTAACTTTATCTCCATTAAACATACCATCTTTTAATACAACTCGATACTTATTCTCATCTAAAATCATCTCAAATTTTCTTTTTGTAATATTTGCACCTTCACTTCTTCTAAATACACCAACTTGAACATAATAGTTTCCAACAGTTGCAGTTTCTTGTTTCTCTTCATATGTGGTTGCAATTTTTCCGTTAAATCCAAGAACTGTTAACTTAACTTTTACAGTTCCTTTTTTAACCATATTAATATCATGTGCTGCTTTATTTGATAAATCTATAATTCTTCCTGATACAAAAGGACCTCTATCATTAATTCGAACAACTGTACTTTTCCCATTTTCTAAGTTGTCCACTTGAACCATTGTATTCATTGGTAAAGTTTTGTGTGCTGCTGTTTGTGCATACATATTATAAATCTCACCATTACTTGTTTTTTTTGCATGAAAATCTGGTCCATACCAAGAAGCAATCCCTTGAAAATTATCATTCACATGTGCCACGGTAGGATGATATGTTTTTCCAAATACTTCATAAGGTCTCATTGTTGCTCTATGCATTGCTTTACTATTATTAATTTTTTGAGTTGTTGATGCTGTTTTTTTATATTGTTGATTTGAATATGAAGATGAGTAATAACTTTTATCTACATAACCATATCGGCTACCACATCCAGTAAATAATATAATTAAAAAAAGAGATGCTACTAATTTATCTAAACTTAATAACAATTTTATCTCCTATTTTTATCATACTTGTTTTTAAATTATTGTCTTTCATCAATTTTTTAAAGTCAATCTTATGTTTAGTTGCTATTTTATTTAAGGTATCACCCACTCTTACTGTATAGCTTATAGGTCTTTTATATAAATCAAGGTCAATAGGTATTACAAGCTCTTGATTTACACTTAAAAAATTATTTTTTAGATGATTGTGTTTTTTAATAGTTTTATAATTTAAAGAATATTTTCTCCCTATAGAGGCTAAAGTATCACCTCTTCTTACTTTATATACTTCATATTGTGTTGACTTTAAATTGTGTTTATTTGCATTATATCTTGAAAGTTTAGAATATGGAATATACAATGTATAAGTATCATTATCCATTGGTAGTATATTTCGTTTTATATGTTGATTTAACTCTTTTAATTTTTCTTTTTCTATCCCTATGACCTCTGCAACATTTCGTAAAAGAACTCCACCTTTTACCTCTATATTTGCAATTGGATCACTTATTCCTCTATTTAAAAGGTGTGCATTTTCATCTTTGATTAAAAAATCACTATTATTCATCATTGCCAATGTAATTATTTTTCTTATATATCCACGACTTTCTTTTGGTAAGTATTGACGTTTAACACTTTTTTGAACAACCAATAACTTATCAATATCTGGTTTATATTTCCATTTTTTTACTTGTTTATATACTTTATTAAGCTTAGAAAATTTTACTTTTCTTGTTTGGTATCCTCGAATTACTCTTCTGTATTCATTGATTTTAGGTTCTTTTCTACAAACTTTATATCCCACATCCTCACAATACATATCAATTGTGGCTCTGGTTAAACCCTCTATTACTCTTCCCTCACCACAATTATATGCAACTGCTGCAAGATACCATTTATCAAACATATCGTGAAGTCTTTGAAGATATTTTACTGCTGCTTGTGTTGATTTTACAATATCCATTCTCTCATCAATAAAATCATCAGTTTTAAGTCCATAATGATTTGCAGTTCCTTCCATAAACTGCCACATCCCTTTTGCACTTTTGTGACTAGACGCATCTAAAATAAAATTAGACTCTGCCATAACAAGATATAAAAAAGCTGATGGTATATTGTTTTCTCGTAAAACTTTTTTGATTTTAGGTACAAATAAATAGGCATTATTTAATTTTTGTGTGTATCTTTTTTGAGTATATTTTAAACTCTTTTGAAACTCTCGTTGTAGCTGATAATCTGTAATATATTCACTACTTATATCTAACTCTTCTAAAACTTTTAAATCACTATTTACAAATGCTGTACTGACAAGTGTAGCATTTAAAACAGATGCTACAAGGGATAATAATATTACTTTAAAAAACAATTTCAACAAGATACCTTTAAATTAAATTTAATAATTGTAAATATTTTATCTAAATTTATCTATTAAACTCTTTAAATAAGGCTTTTGCGTTCTTTGTAGTTAAATTTTCTATCTCTTTTTTTGACTTATGTAGTATTTCTGATATTTTTTGGGCAATATTATTTGTATATGTTGGAGTGTTTCTTGACCCTCTAAATGGATGTGGTGTTAAATATGGTGCATCTGTTTCAATTAAAAGTTTTTCAAGTGGAATTTTTGGTAAAACTTCAACTAGTTTTTTTGCATTTTTAAAAGTTACCACTCCACCTATACCAAAATAAAAATTGTGCTCACTCAACATAAGAAGGTGTTCACTAGCATTATAACAATGCAAAACTCCACCAACTTCTTCTGCCTTAGATTCTAGTAAAATAGTGCGACTATCATCTGAGGCATCTCGTATATGTATTATTAAAGGTTTTTTTACTTTTTTTGCAAATTCTATTTGTGCTATAAAAATATCTTTTTGAAGTTGTATATTTTGGAGTTTTTCTTCTTTATTTTCTGGAAGTCTAAAATAATCTAATCCACATTCTCCTATTGCTATACATTTAGGGTGAGTTACATATTTTTCTAAAATTTCTAAATCAAAATTATCTATATCATAGGGGTGAACACCCACTGCAAAAAATACCTCATCATACTTTTCACTTAAATCTACTGCTGTTGGTAAATCTTTTGGATCTGCACCTGGTATTAGAAAAGCTTCAATACCATTTTTCAGTGCCGTTTGAATAACTTCATCTATGTCATCTTGATATTGTAGATTATCAAGATGACAATGTGTATCTATAATTGACATTAACTAAACAAAAAGACTAAGCAGCCATTCTTGTTTCAACTTCTTTTAAAAGTTCTGGTAATTTTAATACATCTTCTCTTTTTATCCAAGCGGTTATCCCAAAATTTTTAAATGCATCATAATCACTTGGATCATCTATTATTGCAATTGAAGTAAACTTTTCTTTACATAAGTCATGTTTTTTTTCTTCATAGTCAAATATACTGTTGATATCTATAATAACAACATCCGCATCTCCATCACAACCACTGTGTACAAAACAAATTTCATAACCTTCTGCTTCTACATCTTCAAAACTTGAAATTTTCATAACTTTCTCCAAAATTAATTATTAACTATTTTAACCAAACCTATCTTATTTCATTATAAAATATATCTTGCCATATCTTCGTTTTGTGCAATATCTTCTAATTTTTCATGGACTAATTCTTTTGTAACTATAATTGTTTCTCCATTGTGTTCATCTGCTTCAAAACTAATATCTTCTAGTACTTTTTCTATTACAGTATGTAATCTTCTTGCCCCTATATCTTCTGCTTTTTCATTTGCACTTACACTAAGCTTTGCAAAAGATTTAATAGCTTCATTTTCAAATTCTAAAGTAACACCTTCCACTTTCAATAAAGCTTCATATTGTCGTAAAAGTGAATTTTTTGTATTTGTTAATATTTTATATAAAGCATCTTCATCTAGAGGATTTAACTCTACTCGTAAAGGAAATCTTCCTTGAAGTTCAGGAAGTAAATCACTTGGCTTACTTACATGAAAAGCCCCTGCTGCTATAAATAAAATATGATCAGTTTTAATCTGTCCATATTTTGTATGTACGCTACTACCCTCAACTATTGGAAGTAAGTCTCTTTGAACACCCTCTTTACTTGGATCTTGATTTTTACTACTATTCCCCGTTGCGATTTTATCTATCTCATCAAGAAAAATAATACCACCATTTTCACATCTATTTACTGTTTCTTGTTTTAAAGCTTCTTTATCAAGAAGGTTATCACTAGCTAATACACGAAGTTGTATTTTTGCTTCTTTTATAGTAACCTCTTTTTTAATCTTCTCTTTACCCATTTTTCCCATCATACTGTTAATACTTTCACTAATAGCACTCATATCCATTGGCAAGTTACTATCTACAATCTCAACATGAGTCGTTTTAGGAAGTTCAATTGTGATTTTTTTATCATCCATAGAACCATTTTTAACTTTTGACTCCATCAGATTATATGTTTTGATAAATGATTCTTGTGCATTTTCACTAGCAGATTCAGGAAGTGGTGGTACAAGTATTTCTACAATTTGTTTAATAACATCATCATCAATTGAACCTTTTATTTGTTCTTCATACTCTTTGGTTACAAGATTGTATGATTCATGTGCTAAATCTTTAATCATAGACTCAACTTCTCTTCCCACATATCCAACTTCAGTGTATTTACTTGCTTCAACTTTGATAAATGGAAGATTCATCATCTTTGCCATTCTTCTTGCAATTTCTGTTTTACCAACACCCGTACTTCCAATCATCAGAATATTTTTAGGCATAATCTCTTCTTGAAGTTCGTGATCTAACTGCATTCTTCTATATCTATTTCGTAAAGCTATTGCTATTGTTTTTTTTGCATCATTTTGACCGATGATATAATCATCAAGATAAGATACTATCTGTTTTGGAGTCATATCCATTATTTTTCTTCCTTATCAAGTGTTAATGTTTTTATATTTTGATTTGTATATATACAAAGTTCCCCTGCTGTCATCAAAGATTCACGTACAAGTTCTAATGGCTCTAAATTTGAATGTTTTTTTAAAGCTCTAGCTGCAGCAATTGCAAAATTTCCACCACTTCCAATAGAAGCTAAAGATCCATCCTCTGGTTCAACAACATCTCCTGTACCACTCAAAATAAAAATATGTTTTTCATTTAGAACTAACATCATTGCCTCTAATTGTCGTAAGTGTTTATCTTTTCTCCACTCTTTAGAAAAATTTACAACAGCTTTAAGAAGATCACCTTTTGAGTTTTCAAGATGAGTTTCAAACATATCAAATAAGTTAAATGCATCGGCAGTACTTCCAGCAAATCCAGCTAAAACTTCCCCTTTATCTCCCACTTTTCTTATTTTTGTAGCATTGTTTTTTAAAACTGTGTTTCCAAATGTTACTTGTCCATCTCCACCTATTACAGCTGTTCCATCTTCACTTTTATATGCAAGTATTGTTGTAGCATCAAACATAAACTATACCCCCCTAAACTTCTGCTATTACATCTATTTTTGCTGTAGCATGAATACCATTACCAAGTTTACAATCTGCTTCAAATATTCCAATAGATTTGATTTTTTCATTTATTGTTATTTGTTTTTTATCAATTCCAATTGAAGCTTGTTCATACATTCTTGTTGTATCTCTTTATTTGTAACACTTCCAATCAAGTGTCCGTTTGCACCAACTTTATGTTTAATTGTAAATTGAAAACTATCTATTTTTTCTTTCACTTCATTTGCTTCATTAATTTCATCTTTTAAAGCTTTTTGAATATTTGCTTGCTCAATCTTCCACTCTTCTATAACTTCTGGTGTAGCATGTTTTGCATGGCCCTTTCCTATTAAAAAGTTTTTCCCATAACCATCTTTTACCTCTTTAATCTCTCCAGTTTTTCCTAATGACTTTACATCTTTAATCAATAATACTTTCATTTTAAATCCTATTTTTTAGTTACTTTATATCAATAAATTTTTGGAATTATACCATACAACTACTTTGATGAGATTTGTAGAATATTTACTAAAGTATTTTATTTAGCATCATTGAAAGTTTCTTACTTTCGATTGGTTTACTAAGCCAAGCTTTTGCTTCTATTTTTTTTCCATATTCAATTAAATCTTGATTTATATGATTTAGAAGTATAATTATTGGTATTTGATCGTATCTAATATTTTGTTTTACTTTTGTAATCATCTCTTTACTTCCAATATTCGGTGTACTCAAATCACAAATAATCAAATCAATATCATGATTTTCTATTTTTTTATAACCATCAATACCATTATCTGCGATAAATATATTATATCCATTATCAAGTGCTATTTTTTTTATTATATATCTAATGATAGTTGAGTCTTCTACCACTAAAATTGTTTTTTTAGGAAGTTCCGCTGTTGTATTATCATCTGCTTGATGAAGATAATGTTCAAACTCTTTTCCAAAATATATTGTTAAACTCTCAACAACTTCATCATCAAATATACCCATTGAAACATTTTTAATTGATAGTGAAATATAATCTTTGAACTCAATAAATAAAGAACAAATAGTAGCACCCATTGAGATTTTTTTATTTCTAATCTCATCAAGAAGATCCTCTGCTTTGTGAGTAACTTCCACCAAAGCAAACATTCCTAAAAGATCAGCCGTACTTTTGATAGTATGAATATCACGAAATATCTCATTTATAACTTCATCACGATAGTCTCCATTTTTTAAATCAATAAGGGCATTTTCTAAGCTTATGATTTTATTATTAAACTCATCGAAAAATATGTTTTTATCAAATTCCATTTTCATCCAAATTTTAATTTATTATAGCTATTATACCAAATAAGGATTAAAGTATGAAAATGATAACTATTATAAATAATAGACTTAATGAAATACAAAATGAAGTACTTTCTTTAGTGGAAAATCAAAAAATAAATTTAACTAATAAAAATGCTCTAATGCAACCTTTAGTCGAGGAGAAAAAAGTTCTTGAACACACATTAGTCTATCTTGAAAAAATAAATAATACAAACTACAAGGGTTTATGTGGAGGTGGATAATCCATTTTATCTTAAATTTAAGTTAATTTTAGTATTATTCGCTTTCCATTTGTAGTATTGATTACATTTGAGATTAAATATACCAATCAGGAGGTCCATTATGGCTTTAGATCAGGACATAAAAAACGAAATTATTTCTAAACACCAAAGAGATACAAAAGACACAGGTTCAACAGAAGTACAAATAGCAGTATTAAGTGCTCAAATTGCTAGATTAACAGATCACTTAAAAGAAAATCACAAAGATCATCATTCAAGATTAGGTCTATTAAAAATGGTTGGTAAAAGAAAAAGACTTCTTAAATATTTAAGAAGAACTGATTTCGCTAAATTTACACAACTTGTTTCTGATTTAGGTATCAGAGCTAAATAGTTTTTTAGAAACTACTATAAAAAAGGGGAGATAGATTTTCTATCTCCCCTTTTTATTAACTTAAATTAATATTAACTCAAATCAAACAAAAATTGTCTTAATTAAATCATTACATGAGTTTTTGTACAATAGCATATTTTAAATCATAGGAGCAATATGTTATTAACCAAAAAAAGTGAATATGCATTATTATCACTTGTCAGTATTGCAAAAAGTGATCAACCTAAAAATGTAGATTTGTTAGCCAGAGAATTAAATATATCAAAATCATTTTTAGCAAAAATTTTACAAAACCTAGCAAAAAACGGGATACTTAACTCCTATAAAGGGAATAATGGTGGATTTACTTTAAAAAAACCTTGTGAAGAACTTACTATCTTAGAAATAACATCTATAGCAGAAGAAAAAACACCATCTGTTTTTGAATGTACTTCTGTAAACACAACTTGTAGTGCCAGTTTAAATGGTGGTTGTTCAGTTTTCCCATTACTTTCAAATTTACAAAATAAAATCAATGGATTTTTAGATAATTTAACATTAAAAGATATATTATAATCATAAGAAAGAGAGTTATAATCACTTTTGATGTATAATAAGTATACAAAACAATAAAAGGTTTTTTTATAATGAAATTTTTTCATATCTCACATACAGACATGGATGGCTATGGTTGTCAACTTATCTCAAAAAAAATTTTCCCTGAGGGTATTTTTTTTAATGCTA
>Ga0209633_10001222_pt1 | contig 27279 bp, 13 predicted proteins | sample Cruoilmetagenom1_FD_187290 | JGI IMG/M metagenome (GOLD analysis project Ga0209633, IMG submission 187290) | Oil polluted marine microbial communities from Coal Oil Point, Santa Barbara, California, USA - Sample 1 (SPAdes) (version 2) | ecosystem: Environmental > Aquatic > Marine > Oil seeps ...
TTTCTCCTTTAAAGAGAAAAAGCTATTTTAGATGGTACTTATACTTAAAACCAATCTAACTCAGCAACACTTTTTGACTATTATGCCCATTTCGAACATGCTTCTCGTGAGAAATCTTATATCCCTTATGGCTTTGAGATTCCTCAATTGCCCAAAACAAGCTCATTTAGAAATGACAAAATCCGATTGTAAATATCATAATATTTTAATCAAATTCTAATCTCAAAAATTATTTAATTTAACTCTCAAATAATTACAAATAAAATTCATCAGATGAAAAATATAAATTTTAATGTTCTCTTTGTTTTAACTCTTTTATCACTCAATCAATTGTTTGCACAAAAAATTGAAATTACGGGAAAAGTTATTGATAATGAAACGAAGCAAGGATTAAGTTTTGCAAATTTAAGAGTTGACCAAACCAATTTTGGTACTGCAACAAATAAAAATGGGGACTTTAAGCTTAATATTTCTGCTGAGGACCATAAAATTATTGCATCATTTATTGGCTATATATCTGATACAATAAATGTAAGCTCTAATGAAAACAAAATTATAAATTTTTCTCTCATCCCAATTCCAGTTGAACTTGCTCAAGTTACTGTAAAACCAGGCGAAAATCCTGCTATTGCTATAATTAAAAAAGCAATTGAGAAAAAGAAAAAAATAAAATCTAAAATAAAAGATTATAAATATTCTGCATATACAAAAGGACTAATAAAAACTACAAAAGACTTTCAAGAAGGTGGAGTTTCGTTAACGACAAAAGATACTGCCAAATTAAAAATTACCGGTATTTTAGAAAATGAAAGTAGAGGATTCTATAAAGCTCCTGATAATCACAAAGATTTTATAGTTGCAAGAAAACAAACAGCAAATACTCCTCAATTTGTAAATGTATTAACAGGTGGAACATTAGTCCAAAGTTTTTACGAAGATGAGTTAACTTTTATTGGTGGAAAAATTCCAAGTCCAATTTCTGATGAAGCATTAACATATTATTATTTCAGAATAGAAAAAGAATTAGCAATGGATGATCAGAAAGTTTATCAAATACATTTTGAAACTGAGACTTCTTCTTCGCCTGGATTTGAAGGTAAAATATTTATTGCAGACGATTCTTACAATTTATTAAAGGTTGATGCTTCTCTAAATAATTCAGCAAATCCTGGAGGACTTTTTGACTATGTTAAAGTATATCAGCAGTTTAGCAGTTTTCAAGATGAAATTCTTTTGCCAATTGATTACCGTTTGTTTGCTGAAGGAAATTATCTTGGCTTGGCAAAATTCGGTTTTGAAGTTCATACAATAATGCACAATTATGAAATTAACACATCAATAGATGATGACCTTTTTGATAATGCAATTATTTCTGTTTTACCAGACGCAGATAAAAAAGATAAAATATATTGGAATTCTATTCAAGCAATTCCAAATACGTTAGAAGAAACAAAGGCTTATTCAAGGATAGATAGTGTGACAGAAGCTTCAAAGGCATTTGGACAAAATTTTTCTTTAACTGCTTCAAAAATAAAACTGACTGAAAATTTATCAACCGGTGGATTACTTTCTCTTTACAGTTTTAATAAAATTGAAGGACATACGTTAAACTTAAAGTTAAATTTTGATGATGTAAATAACCAAAGATTATCTCTCCGAACAGGTTTTAATTACGGATTTTCAGATAAGAAATTTAAAGAAGAATTAACTGCAAATTATTTGCTAGGGAATTATAGAACCGCACAAGTTTCTATTTATGCATTTAATAAATTAACTGACTTATTCAGTGAATCAAATGACTATAATCATTTTACATCAACATTTTTAAGTCTTATTTCCAAATATGATTTTAGAGATTATTATTATACAAAAGGTTTTAATTTTAATATCTCAACTGATGTTCTACCTTTTGCAAATATTGGAATTGGTTTTATTAATAGAACTGATAACTCAGCAAAAAATAATTCAGATTTTTCTATTTTCAACACAAGTAAAAAATATTCAGCAAACAAACAAATCTATGATACTAAAACAAATGCTTTAACAACTTCTATAAAAATAGATTTTAGAAAGTACATTGAAGATGGTTTTTTTATAAGAAGAATTAGCACTGTAAATAGCAATATTTTTTTTGAACTAAATGGAATGTTTAGTAATAAAGATTTACTCAAAAGTGAAAATGACTTTTCAATGTTTAAGTTTGTTAGTTATGGAAGCTTGCCAACTTTTAATTCTGCATCAATAAACTTTCACTTAACTAAAGTTTACTCAACTGGAGCTGTGCCTTTTCAAATGCTTTATGCTTTACCCGGCAATATAAGTGCTGCTGGTAAAAGTAATTCATTTAGAACATTAAGAATTGGTGAAGTTTTTGGTGATGATGTAACAGCTATATATTTGCAACACAATTTTAATGATGAACTTTTTAGAATGATGGATATTCCTTATTTAAATGAAAGCAGATTGCAACTAAAGACTCATTTAAATATTGCTTGGTCAGAAGTAACAAATGAGAGCAAAGGAATTTTAAGTGAAAATTATAAAACATTTTCTAAACCATTTTATGAACTAGGCTTTGGAATTGGTCACATTTTAATTCCAATTACTTTTGAGTTTACATGGAAGTTAAATTACAGAGGTCACAATAATTTTGTATTTGGGATAAATACATTTGCATTATAAAATGTAAAATTGATTTCGGATAATAAAAAACATGTCATCTCTAACATTTTTTTGCCTGTCCGACTTTTTTATTAACGGATGAGAAATCTTTTACTCAAAGTATATCTGAGAGATTTACCTTCGGTGAGCTCGCAAGCTCGGTTCTTAATCCCTAAAAACAAGTTATTTAGAAATAACAAATAAACGGAGTTACTTTTCCAAAGGCCAAATCATGATTACAATTGATATAATTATATTTGATAATTCCTATCTTAAAAAGGTTTGTAATGATTAAAAACTTAACAACAGCAACCGGTATTAAAATCCCAGCAATTACAACAGCCCAAATGATTGAAGTTGACAGAATCGCCATTAAAGAAACCGGACCGAACTTATTTCAAATGATGGAAAACGCAGGTAGAAATCTTGCACTTTCTGCTATTGATATACTTGGAAATAAATGGAATAAAGCTAGTATTATTGTGCTAGCCGGAACAGGTGGAAATGGCGGTGGCGGAATTTGTGCAGCTAGACATCTCGCAAATAGAAATGTGAATGTTAATTTGTGCATAAGTAATACAGATATACTTGGAGAAGTTCCTACAGAACAAAGAAGAGTATATCGGTCAACATCTGGTAAAGAAATTGATCTTAATATATTAAAAAAAATAAAGCCAGATTTAATTATTGATGCCATAATTGGTTACAGCTTAAAATCTGCTCCAAGAGGCAACGCTCTTGAAATGATAAATTGGGCAAACGAACAAAACACAAAAACACTTTCTCTTGATGTCCCTTCTGGAGTTAATTCCACAACAGGAGAAACTTATGGAGAATTTATTAAAGCCGATCGCACACTAACCCTTGCATTACCCAAAACGGGATTATTACCAGAGCATACTGGAGATTTGTTTTTAGGTGATTTAGGGATTCCAATAAATGTTTATAAAAAAATGGGGATTGATTATATTGATCCTTTTGGTAATGAGTTTATTGTAAAATTATATTCGCCCGACTAATTTTACCAATTTGTAACGGAATCAATTTTGTTGTGAATTATGAAACTAACTAACACTTACTTTATTTATTATCTATTGCTTCTCTTTCTTATTGGTAAAAATTAAAGAAAATCTTACTTTGTATTAATAAAACTATCTTTTTGGAAGTATTAATACTTTGAAATATCACACATTTAAATATTACGTTATTGTCCTTAGCTTATTTTTTTTGTTTAAGCTACAAACTACATTTGGACAAAATTTTACGAAATACAACAATCTTACCTTTGAACACCTTTCGATAGAAAAAGGACTTTCTCAAATAGCGGTTAATTCTATTCTTCAAGACAGTAAGGGTTTTCTTTGGTTTGGGACTGAAGATGGACTCAATAGATATGATGGATATAAATTCGAAATATTTAAACCAGATCCTTCTAATAAAAACTCAATAAGTGATAATTTTATTTGGACGATTTTTGAAGATTCCCAAAATAATTTGTGGATAGGTACAAATAGTGGTGGTCTAAATAAATATAATTACGAAACTAATTCATTTGAACATTTTCTACATTCTTCGGATAAGCGGAATAGCATTAGCAGTAACAATATAAGAGTAATTTTTGAAGACAATCAAAACATATTATGGATTGGGAATAATAACGGTGGGCTTGATAAGTACAACGAAAATAATAATACTTTCGAACATGTGAATTTACAAATAAGTGAGAATGTGAATAATGAAAATAGCATTAGAGCAATTTGTGAAGACGAAAAGGAAAATTTGTGGGTTGCAACAGATGGACGTGGACTGTTAAAGTTAGACCAGACTCGAAAAAAAAGTTTTTTATATGAACACTCTATGGTTAACAAAAATAGTATAAGTTCTAACTTTGTTTGGTCGCTTCTTGCAGAAGGGAATAAAATTTGGATTGGTACTTATAATAATGGACTGAATAAATTTGATCTTCAAGAAGAAAAATTTACACATTATACTAAAAAAGAAAATGGTTTTGGTTTAGTCAACAACAATATTACCAACTTGTTAATTGATAAATCAAACCACTTATGGGTTAGTACGGAAGACGGTCTTAGCATCCTAAATACTGAAACAGAAAAATTTTATAATTATCAGCATAGTATTTCTGATATGAGGAGTATTAGTAACAATTTTGTTAGAACTATTATCCAGGATAATTCAGGACTAATTTGGATTGGTACAGTTGGTGGAGGTATAAATAAGGTTAATCTTAATAAAAAGTTCAAACACTTTGCCCATAATCCATCTGATGAAAATAGCTTGAGTCATAATGTAATTCGGTCAATATATGAAGATGAAAATGAGAATATTTGGATTGGTACTTTGGGAAAAGGCTTAAATGAATATGACAAAAAAAATAATACGTTTCAACATTATTTCAGTAATTCAAATTCAAATAATAGTCTTAGTTCAAATACTATCTCGTCAATATTTGAAGACAGTTTTGCAAACCTATGGGTTGGAACTTGGGGTGGTGGTCTTAACAAAATAATGTTTGGTAAAAATTCAAGCTTTAAGAAAATAGATTATTATAAACATACATTCGAAAATTCCGAAAGCATCAATAGTAATATTGTTCAAGCCATTTTTGAGGATTCAAAAAAAAATATATGGATTGGTACTGAAGAAGGATTAGATCTTTATAACTCAAAATCAGATGGGTTTTTCCATTTTAAGAATGAGCTAAATAACGAAAATAGTTTGAGTGATAACCGAATTCAGTCAAAGTGTATTATTGAAGACAGAATAGGAAATATATGGATTGGAACGTGGCGAGGATTAAACAGAATTGTTGTTAATCAAAAAATAAATGAAAACTCGTTATCCCAAATTTCTATAAAAAAATATTTACATGATCCATCTAACCCTAATAGTATAAGCGATAATAGAATTCTTTCAATTTATGAAGATGAATCAATTACAAGTAAAGATTCGCTAGTCCTTTGGGTTGGAACAATTGGCGGTGGCTTAAATAGGTTAACAATATCAATCCAATCAGATAGTATAAGTAATACTAAATTTAAAAATTATACTGAAAAAGATGGCTTGCCTAATAATGTTATCTACGGAATTCTTGGTGATGAACAAGGGAATTTATGGTTGAGTACAAACAATGGAATTTCTAGGTTCAATCCAAAAACAGAAAAATTTAGGAATTTTGATATAAAGGATGGTTTGCAAAGTAATCAATTCTTTTGGGGTGCTTTTCATAAATCAAAAGATGGAGAACTTTTTTTTGGCGGAGTAAACGGATTAAATTCTTTTTATCCAAACATGCTTATTGATAATAAGAATGTACCGCCTGTTTTTATTACAGATTTTTCAATTATTTCTTCAACAAGTGAAAAACAGAATTATTCAATTCGAAAACCAATTTCATCAAATAATCAAATAATTCATTTACCATATAATGCTTATACATTAAATTTTGAATTTGCAGCTTTAGATTTTACAACTCCAGAAAAAAATGAGTATAAATTTAAGCTTGAAGGTATAGATGAAGGATGGAAGAGTAGTTTAACTAATAACAAAGTCCAGTACTCAAATATTAAAGAAGGAGAATATACATTTAGGGTTATTGGATCAAATAATGATGGTCTTTGGAATAAAACTGGTGCTTCGGTAATTATAATTATTGATACTCCATTTTGGAAAACTTGGTGGTTTACAATTCTTGGCTTACTTTTGTTAGCTGTTTTAGTGGGATATTTTTTATACACACAAGTACAAAATATGCTTGCGGTGGAAAGACTAAGAACAAAAATTGCTGCTGATTTGCATGATAATATTGGCTCCAGTTTAACTGAAATTTCAATTTTAAGTGAAGTTATTTCTACCAAATTAAAAACCGAAGACAAGGACATAAATAAGAATCTGAATAAAATTAGTTACAAGTCGAGAAATCTAATTGACAAAATGAGTGATATCGTTTGGCTTGTAAATCCGCAAAGAGATTCTTTATATGATCTAATTCTTAGACTTCAAGATACTTATTCTGAATTACTTGCAGATACATCAATTTCGTTTCGGTCAGAGAATTTAAAATCACTCGAAAAAATTTCCTTATCAATGGAACATAGACAACATCTTTTCCTAATATTTAAGGAGGCAATAAATAATTCAATATCACATGGTTCATGTTCTGAAATTTTCTTAAACGCAAAAGTCCTTGGTAAAAAATTAGAAATGGTTTTAGAAGATAACGGCATTGGATTTGAATTTGATGAAACTAAAAGAGGCAACGGTTTGAGTAATATGAAAAAACGTGCAAAAAAAATTGATGGAAAACTTACAATAAAAAGTGAACTTGGTAAAGGTACAGTGGTTAAGTATATTGGAAAGGTAGTTTAAGAATAATTAAAAACATTTTTTATAATTATGATAAAAGTTGCAATAGTTGAAGATAACAACACAATAAGAGAAGGATTAAAACTTCTTATTGATGGAACAGATGGATATAAATGTGTCGCAAATTATTCGGTTTGCGAAGATTTATTATCTGAAGTTGAAAATTTAGAAGTAGATGTAATACTTATGGATATTGATCTTCCTGGAATTTCTGGTATTGAAGGTATGAAAAGGCTCAAAGAAATTTCACCAGATTATACAATTTTAATACTTACTATTTATGATGAAAATGAACTAATTTTTGAAGCTCTTTGTGCTGGAGCTTCTGGTTATTTAGTTAAAAAAACTCCACCTGCAAAATTACTTGAAGCAATTAAAGAGGCTAACGAAGGTGGTGCCCCAATGACTTCAAATATTGCTAGAAAGGTCGTTGATTTCTTTCAGAAAACTCAGCCAATTCAAAAGAAGGAAGAATCAATACAATTAACAAAAAGAGAAAAAGAAGTTCTCTCCGGACTTGTAGATGGGTGCAGTTATAAAGCAATTGCTGATTCATTAAATATAAGTTTAGATACAGTTCGTTTTCACTTTAGAAATATTTACAAAAAACTTCATGTTCATTCGCAATCAGAGGCAGTTGTTAAAGCAATTAAAGAAGGATTAGTCTAAGCACTTCATTTATGTAGCTTTTATTAGTTACATTAAATACCTCACACAATAAACTCTCTATTTATGCAGTATCCAAAAAGATTATTTCTACATAAATTATCTTGCTGATATAATTCAAAATTTTGATTTATTTATTTCCCTATAAATATGAAAAAAGTAATAATTGTAGAAGATGTCAAAACTATCCGAAACGGTCTTAAGGACCTTATTGATACATCTAAAAATTTACAATGTATTCAAACATTTGAGAATTTCGAAAAATTTCAATCTGACATTAATAATCTCAATCCCGATATAATATTAATTGATTTAGATTTACCTGGAATCTCTGGTATAGATGGGATTAAAAAGTTAAATGGATTATCAAAAAAAGTTACAATAATTGTACTTACCCTCCACGAGGAAAATGAAAGAATCTTTGAAGCTCTCTCTGCAGGAGCAAGTAATTATTTAGTAAAGAATACTCCTTCAAAAAAGATGATAAATATTATTGAAGATGCGGCTGAAGGAAAAGTATTAATGAATTCTTTCATTGCAAGAAAAACTTATGACTATTTTAAGAAAAAAAGGAATTTAAAAACTCTGGAGAAAAATGAATTAAATATCCTAAAAAAAGTTACTGAAGGTAATAATCTTATTGCTATAGAGAACACTCTTCAGATAAGTAGTAACGAGATTAAGAATAGTTTTAAAAATATTTATCACAAGTTATATGAAGCCCAATAGATTTACATTTCCACAATACCTACATATTTATGTAGGTATTGTGGAGATATTTTATATTTTATAACAAATACTGTTTATTTGGGTAGTTATTAAAACAATAGGATTTTCCTATATTATAAGCTATAATTATAGAAATATACATTTTTCATAATAATAAAATATTTTTTTGAGTGAATAAATTTCGAAAAGACATTAGATTTTTCTTTTTAATAATTACTTTAAGTTTAATTTTTGCAATCGGTTGCAATCAAGATGAACCTGGGAAAGTTGTAGCAAAAGTTGGCGAATTTAATATTTTAGAATCAGATTTTATTTCACGGTACGAAGATTATATAATTCAAACTGGGATTAAAGATAATTTCCTCTCTAGAAAAGATGTCGTAAATAGTATGGTCTCGGAAATAGTTCTAAATAGATATGACGAAAATAAATATATATTAGCTAACGATGAATTTAATAAAGAAAATATTTGGCTTGAAGAGCAAGCAGTTTTAGCATATTTGAAAGACCAGGAAGTTTACGCTAAAATTACTGTAGATGACGGTGAAATAAGAAACGCATTTTTAAGATCAAATGAAAAATTATCTGTTAGTCATTTATTTGCAACAACGGAAGATGAGATTAATGAATTATCTCAGTTGCTAAAAGTAGGTGTTAGTTTTGAAACTTTGGCAAAACAAATATTCACAGATTCCACACTACAATCCAATGGAGGAAATTTGGGTTATATAAAGTGGGGTGATATGGAGTCTGAGTTTGAAGAGAAAGCTTATTCTATGAAGGTTGGAGAAATTTCAGATCCAGTAAAAACTAAATATGGTTTTAGCATTATTAAAGTTAATGAACGTGTTGCACATCCATTACTAACAGAATATGAATACCAAAAAAGAAAAAGTAAGTTTGAAAATATAATTAGATTAAGAAAGAAGAAACCATCTGAAAAAACTTATATTAAATCAGTAATTGATTTTGAAAGTATTAAGTTTAATGAAAAAACGGTTGAAGAAATTTGGGAATATATTCAATTAAATATTAAGGGAAATGAAGAGTTAGAGCAATTTCAAAATAGTGATATGGAATGTGTTGAATACAAAGGGAAAGTTTATTCAACATTAACGGTTATTAACAAAATAAATAGTATCCCTTCATATCATTTTGAAAAAATTACTTCTATTGAAAAATTAAAGACTGTTATAAAAGGTATTTTATTAAAGGATAAACTCAAAGAAATTGCAGATGAAAAAGGTTATTCAAAAAATAAATATGTTTTGAAGAAGTTAGACAAAATGAAGACCAATCTATTTATGAAATATAAAATTTCTGAGATTATTGAGAAATCAAGTATTGCAGATTCTGCTGTTTTGAATTTTTATACTCAGCATCCAGAATTTTTCTCAACACATGATGAAGTAAATGTGCAAGAAATTCTAGTGGATAATGAAAAACAAGCAAACTCTTTGGTTATGAAAATAAAAAGTGGTTCTGATTTTGGGGAATTAGCTAAAAAATATTCCAAACGTACTCCAACTGCTTCAAACCTTGGCATTATTGGGTTTGCACCTATTTCTAGGTTTGGAATGTTTAAAGATGTTTTTTGGAAAAGTAAGCTGAATAAAATTTTAGGCCCTATAAAAATCGAGCAGTATTTTGGAATATTTAAAGTTTTAGGTAGAAAAATAAGTAAACCAATAAGTTTTGAAGAATCAAAAGAAGTTGCTGAGATGGCTGTTAAATATAAGTTGAAAAATAAAATACTTAGTGATTATTTTGAGAAACTTAAGTTGAAAACTAATATCGAAATATTTGATAAAGTAATTGGTTCAGCAAAAATTTTTGAATTTGCAAATAAATAAATTATTAAGTAAAATTAAAAAGGTTCTTACTAATTAAGGAGCACCTTATGAAACGAAGTTTTATCATTTTTTTAATTTCTTTATTCCCGCTTTTAATTTTAAATGCTGGAACAACGGGTAAGCTAACCGGACAAATAACAGATGAAGCTACCGGTGAACCGCTTCCTTTTGTTAATATTACTATTGAAGGAACCAGTATTGGCGCAGCAACTGATATTGATGGTAAATATGTTATTCTTAACATTACTCCTGGGAAATATAGTGTTAAGTATCAATATCTTGGTTATCAAAGCAAAATAGTAAGTAATGTTTCCATCTCCATAGATCTAACAACCAAAATTGATGTAGCATTAAGTGAAGCCTCTGTTGAAATTGGAGAGGTTGTTGTTCAAGCAGATGCTGCTGGAATTCAAAAAGATGTAACATCAAGTCAATCATTGGTCTCATCTGAAGAAATAGATAATCTACCAGTTGCTGAATTAAGCGATCTATTAGAATTACAATCTGGTGTTACTACTGATAAAGATGGAGGATTTCATATTAGAGGTAGTAGATCAGAAGAAATTGCGTATAAAGTTAACGGTATTTCTGTTACAGACTCTTATGATAAAAGTAGAGGTATTGAGATTGATAATTCAAGCATTCAAGAGCTTCAAGTTATTAGTGGGACTTTTAATGCTGAACATGGTGAAGCAATGTCAGGAATTATTAATACAGTTACAAAAGAAGGACAAAGTAAAATAAATGGTGATATTCAACTTTACTCAAGTGATTATGTCAGTTCTAATACTGGACTATTTACTAATATAGATGATTTAAATCCTGTTCAAAATTATAATATCCAAGGTTCATTAAGCGGACCAATTCCGTTTACAAATGATAAAGTTAGATTGTTTATTAATGGTAGATATAATTATGATGATGGTTGGTTATATGGGCAAAGAACTTATGATATAACTGGTGAAGCTGGAGATGGCGATTTTGTTGCTATGAACTATAACAAAAGATTAATTGGAATAGCTAATTTAAGTTGGTTTGCTTCATCTGCATTAAAGTTTAATGTCGAAGCTTTATTTTCAGATAGAGAGTATAAAGATTACAGTCATGATTATAAACTTAACCCAGATGGTGATGTAACTAAATTTTCAACAAGTCTTAGTACAACATTTACTATGACTCACACTTTTTCATCAAGTTCGTTTTACACTTTAAAAGTATCTTATTTTAATAGAGAGTTTAATGAACACACATTTGAAAATCCTTTCGATAGCAGATATATGCACCCGGATTCTCTTAATAAAGTAAATTATGCATTTCATGATAAAGGAACAAATCTCCATAGATTCTTTAGAAACACAGAATCTTTTATCGGAAAATTCGATTATACAAGTCAAGTTAGTGAGCATCATTTAATTAAATTTGGATTTGAAGGCAAGACAGATAACTTACAGTTTGATGATTATAATCTGGAGCCAAAGACAATTAATGGAGTTCCAGCGGATCCATTTTCAACTCAAATTCCAGTATTAACTTCGCCAAACAGAGAAAATTATGATGCAAACCCAATAGCAGCTGCAACGTATATTCAAGACAAAATAGAATTTGAAGATGTAATTATTAATCTTGGTTTAAGATTTGATTATTTTGATTCACAAGGTCAAGTTTTACTTGATCCAGCCGACCCTAACATTTATGCTCCATTGAGATCAGAATTAAGAGACCTTACTCTTGAAGAACGAGAAGAATTTTTCTACAAAGATGCTACTGCAAAATGGCAGTTAGCTCCTAGATTTGGGATAGCTTATCCAATAAGCGAATCAGGTGTAGTGCATTTTTCATATGGTCAGTTTCTGCAAATTCCTCAATACCAAAGATTATTTGATAGAGCTTCGTACAAAGTTCCAACAACTGGTTCAACAGGTTCAGTTTATGGAAATCCAGATTTAGAACCTGAAAAAACAACCCAATATGAAATAGGATTTAGACAAGAATTTTTTGAAGATTACATGATTGATATGACAATGTATTATAAAGATATTAGGGATTATATTACTGCCGGTGCTTTTGTAGAAACGAGAAATGGTGTCCCTTATTCAGTTTTTACAAATAGAGATTACTCAAATGTTAAAGGGGTAACTGTAAATTTGAATAAAAGATACACAAACAATTTCTCTTTTAACTTTAACTATACATATCAATTTTCAGAGGGCAGTAATTCAACTCCTGAAGATGATTTTAATGCTCAAAGAGATAATGGTGAGCCTACATTATATTTAATTCCATTAGATTGGGATCAAAGACATTCATTGAATGGGTCGGTTTATTATGGAATTGGAACCTGGGGATCTAGTATTATCGCTAGATATGGTACAGGGTTACCATATACTCCATCTGTAACGCAATCAACTGCAGATAGAGGATTAACTTCAGGATTCAGTAGAAATATTAGAAGAAAACCTGATCAATTCTATTTAGATTTTAAAGTTCATAAAGTAATAGAATTGGGTGGTTTAGATTTTACAGTGTATTTGAAAGTTTTTAACTTGCTAGATTCTGAAATAGTAACGGATGTGTTTTCAGATACCGGACAATCAGATTTTACAACAGAAGCTCAAAGTTTAGAAGGGGTTATAGATCCAAATAGACCAAATACTGTATCGGACTATTTATCAAGACCTTGGTACTATGAAGCACCAAGAAAAGTGCAACTTGGTTTTAACTTCTCTTTCTGAGAAATAATTTAAGGAGATTCTAAATGAACCGTGGTTCAATTACAAAAATTACAATAATCTTATTGTTGTCTTTCTCAATGGCAAGTTTTGCACAATATGTTCCTGGTAAAGAGCGTGGAGATTCAGGCAAGCGTACAAAAGGACAATTAGAAGGAAACAGAATAAGAACTACTATCCATAATTTTGGTTTTACAGGTAGAACTGGTGGTGAATTTCCCATTAATGTTCAAACACCTTATGAATGGCCAAAAAATACTGGTCAAGTTTATTTAGCTCTTACTGCTATTTTTGTTGGTGGTGAAGTTATTGATAATACAGGATCTAAAATAAAAATTGTGGATGTTCCAACTTTTAGAAATTCACCAGCGGGTACTAGTTGGAATTTTGAACCAACTCCCGGATACTTTAACGATGAAAGACCAACTCGTGAAGCTGCTAGCAGTAGCGATGAAACAACATGGCCAGCTTCTTGGCCAGATAGGATTAATGACGACACTGATCCTGGTTGGGAAGGTAGTTGGAATGGGCTTGGTGGGAAAAATGATTTTAGAGCAGATCAAGAAATCTTTTATAGGGCTTCCGATGATCTTTATAGTAGATATCAAACTTATTTCCCGGATAGCACAGACTTATCAAGAAAAGGTATGGGAATTTTAATGGATGTAAGAGCACTTGCATGGTCTCAGTTTTTAGTGCAAGATGCTATATATGTTTTACATAACATTAAGAATGATGGGACTGAAGATATTCCTAAAACTGCTGTTTCCGCTTGGCATGCCGATTTTGTTGGTGGTAATGGCGATTCTCAAGATGATATTTCTGAATTTGACTTATTAGTGGATATTGGTTTTAGTTATGATTCTGATCAAAGAGCACCAGATTTTGGTAGCGATCCTGTTGGAATTATTGGTCAAGCTTTTCTAGAAACACCTGGCAACTCTACAGATAGAATTGATAATGATGGTGATGGTGAGGAGTTTGGACCAAAAATTTCTGAAGCTCTACTAGTTGGTGAATTAGTTGAAGATTTAATTGATAATAATGGTAATGGTTTAATAGATGAAAATGAAGCTCATATTCCTTTCCAAGATCAAGAAGGTGTATCTTATGCTGATAGAATTGATCAAAATGGAAATGCTGAGGAAGGAAGTCCTTCTGTAACCCAAGCCATGGTTGATCAAGTTTCTGGTGATCAATGGAAAAGATGGCCTGCAAATCCAACAGACGATAAAATTCATTTAATAATGGTTGAAGCCGATGATGTAGGTTTTGCATTCTCAGATTTTATTGATAATAATGGAAATGGGGAAAATGATAGCCCAGTAATAACTCAAGAAATGATAGATCAAGCATCGAGTGATGCACCTTACTTTAGAGTGGATTTGGGTAACGGTGTTGTTCTATATGATGTAGGCAATGAGGATTTAGGTAAAATATATGCTGATGGAATTGATAATGATGGTAATGGAGCAATAGATGAAGGCATTGACGAAGGTATTGATGAAATGGTTGATGAATCTAGAGATAATGGTATTGATGATGAAGGTGATTGGAATGCGTTAACTGATGATGTAGGTCTTGATGGAGTTGGAGGCACTGGTGATGAAGGTGAAGGAGATGGGAAACCAACTTCTGGTGCAAAATTTGGATTACCAGGCGAACCAAATATTGATGTAACAGATGTTTCAGAAACTGATCAGATAGGTATTACAAATGCTCAATATGATCCAGCTGGCTCTTGGGATTTTAATTCTGTTGGTGATGATGTAATATGGTTTAGACTTATGAGACCTGGAAGATTTTATGATCCGCTTCAAGTTGTTGCTGGGGAATATGATTTATTTATTGCTTCAGGGTTTTTCCCATTAAAATCTGGTCAGACAGAGCCAATTTCTGTTTCTGTAATTTTAGCAAATGGTCCTGCTCAAGATCCAGATGGTAATATTAGGAAAGAAGAAATTATTAGGAAAAAAGTAAGAGTTCAAGAAACTTACGAAAATGACTATCAGTTTGCTAATGCTCCACTTACTCCATCTTTAACTGCTATAGCTGGAGACAATAGAGTAACATTGTATTGGGATAAACTAGCAGAAACTTCATTTGATACTTATATAAATAATATTGGTGGTAATGGATTTGACTTTGAAGGTTATAAAATTTATCGTTCTAAAGATCCTGCTTTTCAAGATGCAGAGAATATAACTAGTGGTTTTGGTATTCCAACATTTAAAACTCCTATTGTAACTTTTGATTTAGATGATAACTATTCTGGATTTGATTCAGTTGGAATTAGCGGAGTTCATTATTTTTTAGGAAATAATTCTGGATTACAACATTCATACGTTGATGAGTCAGTAAAAAATGGATTTACATATTATTATGCTATTGTAGCATATGATTTCGGATATCCTCAAGGAGAAATATTACCGACAGAATCTTCAATAAAATTAACTTTACTATCAGATGGAAGTATTAAAGCTGGGAAAAATGTTGTTAAGATAAGTCCTGAAGCAGCTACTGCTGGTTATGTTGAGCCAACTCTTGGAGTTTTGGACTTGGTAGAAGGGACAACTACTAGTACCATTACCTATGATATAATTGATAAAACACTAGTAAAAGATCAGCATACTTATTCAGTATCGTTTGAAGATACTCTTAAGGTTGGAAAAAATGGAGAGTCTGATACACTTACAACTAAAAACTTCACTCTTATAAATGAAACTGAAAATGAAATTATCATAAATAAAAGTACAGAATTGGGCTCAGATTTTGAGCAACCAATTATTGATGGATATCAATTGTTTTTTGATAATGAAGAATTAGTTCAAATTGATACTAGTACATCTGGATGGAACAACTCTGGAATAATGGATTTTGAATTTCAGGTGTTAACAACTGTTAGAGAAAAAGGTGAGCAAAGACCAAACGATTATTTTGTTGTGTTCGGAGATGTTGGAGTTGGTACTTCAAAGGAAATGGAATTACAAGGTGTAACTTTCCCCTCTCAACCTGTTAACTTCCAGGTGTTTAATAGAAGTACAAATAGTTTTATTGAATTTGGATTTGTAGATATTGAAAAAGCTGATGGCGATGGGCTATTTACCGCTGCTGGTGCTATAAGGGATAGAATAGTATTCTTAGAAGAAGATCCAAATGGAAACGAAACGAAAACTTGGTGGCTTTTCTTAAGTGGAAATGCACCAAACGATGAACGATTTCCAACTGCAGGAGATACAGTTTACGTCAATTTGAAAAAACCATTTTTAGCTGCTGATAAATTTTTGTTCACTACGTCTGCTGGTAAAATAGATCCAGAATTAGCTAAAGAGGAATTAAAAAATATAAAAGTTGTGCCTAATCCTTATGTTGGTTCTGCAAAATGGGAATTAAAAAATCCATACAATTCTGGAAGAGGACCAAGGTCATTACACTTCACTCATTTACCTTCAACTTGTACAATTAGGATTTTTACAATCAATGGCGAATTGGTGAATACATTGCACCATGATTCTGTGTTACATAATGGTACGTACGAGTGGGATATGTTAACAAAGGATAGATTAGCAATATCATATGGTATTTACATTTTCCATGTAGAAGCTCCAGGGGTTGGAGATAGAACTGGTAAATTTGCTGTAATTAAATAATTATAAAAACCATAAATGCTTGATTATAAAAATCAAGGAGATCAAAGTGTTTAGAATAAAAATAATCAGGATATTAATTGTAGTTGGACTATTGTTTAACTCAGCACTTCTTAGTCAAGATGGTGTTTCCAAATCTGGTACAACGGCCGCTAAGTTTTTAAGTATTGGTGTTGGTCCAAGAGCAAACGGGATGGGTGGTGCATTTGCTTCAGTTGCAAATGATGCTTCATCTATGTACTGGAATCCATCTGGTATTGCTTATGTAGATGACTTTAATGCGGTATTCACTTATACCAAATTATTTGCTGATATTAATCTAAATTATTTAGGAGTTGTAATTCCAACGGGTGAAATGGGTAATATAGGAATTAATGTTACTACATTAAATTATGGTGAAATGGATGTAACTACCGAAGAGTTTCCGGAAGGAACAGGTGAAACTTTTACTTCTGGAAGTTATGCTTTTGGTCTTTCCTATGCACGATTTATAACAGATAATTTTGTAGTAGGTGCAAACATAAAATATATTAGAGAAAATATATATAATTCTAGTGCTGAAGGACTTGCAATTGATGTTGGGACAATATTTACAACTCCGTTTTACGGAATCAAGTTTGCAAGTAGTATAACAAATTTTGGTACAAAAATGAATATTACTGGTGATGATCTTCTAGTAAGATATGATCAGGATGAAACAACAAGAGGTAACAATGAAACTGTAGATGCAAGAATATCTACTGATGCTTTTGAACTTCCTTTGCGATTACAAATAGGGATATCCAAAGATGTTATGATTGCTGATGGTCAACGTTTTATAATGGCAGTTGATGCTAACTATCCAAATGATAATGATCAATGGGTTAATGTTGGTGGGGAACTATCATTATTCAACAATTTGGTATTTGTAAGAGGTGGATATAAGGCATTGTTCTTAGATGATACTCAAGAAGGATTGACGTTTGGATTTGGGTTAAAATATGACCAATCAAATGTTTTAGGTATACAAGTTGATTATGCTTATCAGCAACAAGAGTTTCTTGATAATACACATAGTTTTGGTTTAATTCTTAGCTTTTAATTTTCGGAGAAATTGATTAGTATTAATTAATAAATAAACATATTCACTAACAAGGAGACACAATTATGCAACAAAAATTCACATATTTTTTCATTTTTTTATTTCTTGTTTCAGTTGGCGGCATGTCTTTTGCTCAGAACGCCCCAGTTGATTTTGAAGAAGGAGGAAATGGAGCAGCTTGGTCATGGACCACATTTGCAAATGGTGAGGATACTTTGCAGGTTATTCCAAATCCAGATATGACGGAGCCTAATGCTTCTAGCACTGTTGGTAGTATTACAACATTAGTAGCTGGAGATGCATGGGCAGGATTTTTTACAGATGATATTGGTGAGTTTACATTTGATGAAACAAATGCAACTGTTAAAATTATGGTTTGGAAATCTGTCATCAGTGATGTAGGTGTTAAATTTGAAGGACCTAGTTCTTCTGCAATTGAGATCAAAGTTGCAAATACTTTGACAGATCAATGGGAAGAATTAACATTCGATTTTGGAGGTCAAATTGGGAATGCATTTAATCGCCTTGTAATATTCCCAGATTTTGTTGCTCGAACAACAGATAACTTATTATATCTTGATAATTTGACATTTTCAGAAGGTGTTGCAATTCCTCCAGTGGATGTAACTTTTAAAGTTGATATGAAGCAAGAAGCTAGTACAGGTGCTTTTGTTGCTGCTGATAATCAAGTAGAAGTTCGTGGTAGTTTTAACGGCTGGGATTTTGGTGACAATAAATACTTAGAAGATCCAGATGGTGATTTGATCTATGAATTAGTACTTCCTGTTGGTCAAAGTCAGACAGTATTCTATAAGTTTTTTCACACTGGTGGAGATGCTTGGGAATCTGATCCAAACAGAGAACTTGTTGTAGCTGAAGACGCAATTGTGCTTGACCCAACTTTCTTCAATAAGAGAATGGGAACTGGTGTTGCTACATCAGTAACATTTGAAGTTGATATGAGTGTTGTAGCAGAAGGATCTTTTGACCCATTAACAATGCCTGTAAAAGTTGCAGGTAGTTTTACAGCTTGGGGTGATGGAGCTTTTGATCTTGTTGACGATGACAGTGATTTAATTTATACTGGAACATTTACTCAAGATGATACTGGTGCAGATTTACTTAGTGGTACTTCACTAGTATTCAAATTTATTTATGATGATGGTTCAAATCTTCAGTGGGAATCTGAAATTGTAACAACTGGTGATAACAACCGTTATACATATTTGGAAGATGGAGACAACACATTTTCAGCACTTTGGAACAATTCAAGTGGTGCATCATTTGCTGATGGAAACATTACTTTTAATGTAGATATGTCAGTTATGACTGAGACAAATGTTTTTGATGCTAATTCTGATAAAATGCAAATTCGTGGTGGATTTAATGGCTGGGGAGATAACGATCCTGCAATTTCTCATATGAATCAAGATTTCTTAGATCCAAATCAGTGGTTTATACAAATCCCATTTGTTGGTCAACAAGTTGAATCGCAACAAGTATTTAAATTTTTCGTTGATGTAGATTCAGCATCTACTCCTGAGAAATTTAACCTTTGGCCTGATGGATACGAAAGACCATTTTCTAAAGGTGGTGGAAACAGACCTGCTATATTTGAAGGTATTGCAGATCAAAATTTAGATCCAATATTTTATGATGGCGTTTTACCAGCTTACGTAATTGAAGAAGATGGTATTGAAATCACTTTTAGTATTGACATGACTGTTGCTGCTGATGCTGATCAAACTGTTCCAACATTTGATCCTGCAGTAGATACTGTATGGTGGTTAGGCGAACAACCAGCTTTTGTTTATTCTCAAGGTTGGGAAGATACAGATGATATGAGAGTTCTCCAAATGACTGATGATGATGGAGATATGGTTTATACTGGTACTTTAACTGTTTCTGCCCCGGCTTGGAATGGTTTTGAGTATAGATACGGTTTTTCAAATGGTGGTAGTGTGACTGGAGAAGAAAAAGGTTTCGGAGACTTCTCATATAGAGTAAGATATATTGAGCAAAGTGGTTACAGAAAATTTGTTCAGCCATATGCCGCTCCAACGGATACATGGTATAACACAGAAAATAAATTTGATGAATGGGAAGCTGCTCCGGCAGGTGATATAACCGGTGTTGAGGATCTTAATCTTGTAGCTGATCAATTCGTATTAGATCAAAACTATCCTAATCCTTTTAACCCAACTACACAAATTAAATTTTCAATCCCTTCATCTAATGTTGTAACATTGAAAGTTTATAGTTTACTTGGTGAAGAAGTTAGAACTTTAATTAATGAAGAAATGAGTTCAGGAACATATGAATTTAATTTTAATGCTTCTGACTTATCGAGTGGATTATATTTCTATACTCTAACTTCTGGTGAATTTGTTTCTACTAAGAAGATGATGTTATTGAAATAATATAAAAGTAAGTAAGTTATAAATTCAAAAAGTCCGGTAGTTAAATCTATGCCGGACTTTTTTGTTTAAATAATGCTATGGATTTTATCTTATTTCACAATTGCTTTCAACTGGGATTTTAAATTTTGAGCTTCTTTATAGTTTGGGTTTATTGTTAAGCATCGGTTAACAATACTTAATGCTTTTTTGAAGTCTTGTTTTTTGGAGTATGCACCGGATAAATTAAATAATACTTGTGAATCATTTTTTTCAAATAACAAACTTTTTTCTAAATATTTAATCGAGATATCAATATTTTCATTTGATAGATTAATTATTCCTAACCATTTTGCATAGTAGGCGTTAGGTCCAAGTCTGTTACCATTTTCTAAATAACTTAATGATTCTGAATATCTATTTCTTTTCATTAATTCATTTGCAATAAACTTGTTATAATTAACAATTATGGGATATTGATGAATGAGTAGATTGTATTCTTCTAAAGCTTTTTCAAAATTCCCATTATGTAAATAATGATTTGCTAACTTTCTGTGTGCTCTTTCCCACTCTTCCTTACCTACAACAAATTTATAAGCTAAAGAATCTAGAAAATCTTTTGGTTTGATTAAAGATGAAATATTTCTTTTTTGGTTTACTTTAATGAATGGCCAATCATTTTTTAACATTTTTAGTTTATAATCTGCTATAACTGAATCTAATTTTGAAAAATGAAAATTCTCTCTCGTTATTTTATCTTGTTCGTCATATTGATATTTGGGTGAGCCATTTGGTAATAGGTTTAGAACTCTCATTTTATTATAAAATACTTCTCCTAAATTCTGATAACCTTCAATGGTTAAATGAAGATGATCAGTCATCAAGCTATCTCCAATAATTCCATTTCTACTTTGGGAATTTAACTCAGAGTCTGCTTTAACAACTGGTACATTAAATTTTCTACCTAAATTGTTAATGACTGAATTTATTTTTTCAGGTGCTCTAAAACGTAACTCATCTAAATCTTTTGCAAACCTAAATAGAGAATCTGCTTTACTATAATTTGTTAGATTATACTCTTTTTTTGCTTGATCAAATATTGATTTGGCATTTATTTTATTATCATTGGAAATAAATGGACTTTGTCCTTTTAAATTACTTGCAACGGTTGAAATAATAATTGGTACATTTTTACCTTTTACCATTTCAATAACATCTGTCATATTTCCTTCAAATTGATCAATACCCGCTTTGAATAGTTCAGAATTGTATTCAATCTTTTGGTTTTGAGCCATTCTTGACATTAGTGTTCCGCTGGGAGTATCTTTATTACTATGCAATAATGTAACCATGAATTTTAAGACATTTCTTAACAATTGTGTTGTCTTAAATTCATTTAGTCCGAGAACAAAATTTACAATTGATCTTGATTTCCCAAGTGACTCCATTGAACCAATACCTAAAGCACCATAATATTCATTATGTCCAGCATAAATTAAAATCAGATCAGGTTCTTTTTCTAGAACATCAGGAATTAAATCTCTGATTGTGTATGAGTTAACAGCTGTTAAACTTATATTCACAACTTCAATTGCTTTCTCTGGATAATTATGTTCTAATCTTTGTCTAATATATCTTGAAAATGATCCAAGAGGCATAAAAGGGTAACCAGCTGCACTGCTGCCTCCTAAGACGAAAACTCTAAATGCATTGGGCTGTTTTTTAATTGTAAAAACATCTTGAATAGATTTTGGAACACTTTTAACAGAATTGAAATATCTTTTGGCTACATCGGGATTTAATCCGTAATGCGTATCTGTTAATTTCTCCCAAGTTTTAAAATTATCACCATAATTAAAAATGTTAAGAGAAAACTCTAGAATTAGAAAAAATAAAATTGGAATGAGAAGTAGAACCAAATAGAAAACCTTTCTTGGCTTCTTGGTTACATTTTGTAAACTCAAAAATTCCTCAACTATTCCTTGATCAACATTTAAATTACTAGCAAGTTCTTTTGCTGATTTTGACTTTCCTGGTTTAAGAATCCAATTTTTTTGTTTTGTAGTTAAGCTCAATATTTGCTCTCAGATGGTTTAAAAACTATATACATTATCTATTCTTTTGTAAATTTGTGAACTAAATATAACAAGTATTGAAATTTAATATACGAGTATAAAAATGAGTAAGATAAAAATAATCGTCGAACTTTGGGAGTTTTTGAGAGTTAGAAAAAAATGGTGGTTAATGCCAATTGTTTTTTTCTTAGTCTTATTAGGAGCTCTTATTGTTTTAACTCAAGGTTCAGCATTAGCACCTTTTATTTATGCAATTTTTTAATTGTAACCTAGATTACTTGCAATCTGGGAAAACTTACTAAATATTTGATAGCACAAATACTGTTTGTATACTAAAACCAAATTGGTTTTAGGAAAAGTAAATCCGTGTATTTGTCATTTCGAAATGAGCTTGTTTCTTAGCGATTGAGAAATCTTTCAGCTATACTTGGATTAAAAGATCTCTCACAAAAAACATGTTCGAGATGACAACTTTATTATATTCCGAAAACCACTTTGCGCTTAGTATATAACTACTTAAGTATTGCTATTCCAAAACTTGGAAGAGTGATGCTTAATTTTTTTTCATCATTTTGATATTTAGTTTTAGTCACTAATTCGCACAAATTTTCTTTGGTTGAAGTAAAAGTAATTTTCTTATCAAAATTATTGTTATTTACTAAAACTAAAATTGAATCCTCTCCCAGATTTCTATTATATACTAAAGTATTTTCTTCATTGTCCATCTGAAGAAAGGTAAGGTCACCTTTTGCAAGAACCACATTATTTGTTCTAATTGAAATTAGTTTTTGATACCATGCAAATAAATCAGAATCAAATTCTACCTTGTCTCTTGGTCTTTCAATATTAAAAGGATGTGTCGTTTCGTCTTCGTATTCTATATCTTTCCACACCATTGGTTTTCTACAATCCGGATCATCGCCTCCCCACATACCAGCTTCATCTCCGTAGTAAATCATTGGTGCACCTGGCATTGTCATTTGAATTGCGACCATTAGTTTCTGTTTTAATCTTTCAATCTTATTTGGTTTTCTTACATCAAAACTTTTTCTTTGTTGCGGATTAGCATTATGATCGTACCAATGATCTGGATTAACAATTAGTGAAGACAATCGTTCAGTATCATGACTCCCAAGTAAATTCATTAAAACATACAAGTTCTCTTGAGGTAAATCTTTTTGTATGGCTTTTATACTGTCAACAAATCCTTGAGGAGCAATCTTATTCTTTTGATCACTTATAAAATGTTTAACTGCTCTCGTAAAACGATAGTTCATTACAGCGTCAAATTGATCACCTTCTAACCACGGTTCGGCATTCATCATCCTATTATTATTCCAATCTTCCCACCATATTTCTCCGGTTATATAAGCATCAGGATTTATATCTTTTACCCAAGTTCTAAATTTTTGCCAGAATTTTGGTTTTACCATTTCAGCAACATCAAGTCTCCAGCCATCAATACCATCCGAAGGATCACCGTCTTGGTTCGGATCTATCCACCGTTTAACTATATCATGTACATGGTTAGACGCTGCCTCAATTAATCCATTCTCATCTTCTTTAATCTCCGGTAGATCTTTTACACCATACCATCCTTCATAATTAAATTCATTTGTTTCAGTATTTGGATCGTCCCATTTATTTATTGTAAACCAATTTTTATATTTAGAAGCTTGCTGATTTTTTTCTACATCTTTAAAAGCCCAGAATGTATTACCAACATGATTAAAGACACCATCAATAATTACTTTTATATTTCTTTTGTGACTCTCAGAAATAAGTTCAAGAAATAAGCTATCTGCAGAAGTCCATTTCCATGACTTAGGATCACCAGGATCTTCTTTTCCCCAAATTTTTCTATCACCTTCTGGGTTTGGACCAAAATTATTATCAATATGGTGATAAGAACTCGCGTCATATTTATGCAGAGATGGTGATTCAAATACTGGATTAAAATAAATAGCGTTAATCCCTAAATCTTGAAGATAATCTAATTTATCAATTACACCTTGTAAGTCGCCACCATATCTACGTACGCCAGCATTCCAATAAAAGTCATGTTCATTATTTTCCCAAGGTTGTATTTTATACCAGTCGGAAGTCCAAGGGTGTACTTCCCAATTATCAGAAATAAAATAAGGCCATCCACCAGCCAAATCAATTGAAGTAGGATCATTAGATTTATCACCATTATTAAATCTCTCGGGGAAAATTTGATACCAGACCGCAGTCTTCGACCATTCGGGGACACGTTGTGCTAAAGAATATGTTCCAGTTAAAATGACTAAAGAAAATATTACTAATAATCTTTGTGAATGATTTTTCATTTCGGCCCTTATAATTTTTATTTGAGTTGTATATTCAAAACTTTATCATCCATGTTACAACTATCTGATCTGCTATTTTAACAACACTAGCTTTTTTGTTTCGATAAAACTTCCAGCTTGAATTCTATAAAAATAGATTCCACTTGGTAAGAAACTAGCGTCAAAATTTATTTTATAATTCCCAGCTGATTGTTGCTCCTCAACCAATGTTGCAACTTCATTTCCTAAAATATCAAATACTTTTAATTTTACATTTTCTAATCTTCCATCAATATTTATAGAGGGAATACTATAACTTATTGTTGTTGTTGGATTAAATGGGTTAGGGTAATTTTGAAAAAGCTTAAAAACTATAGGAATAGTGTTATCATTATTCTTTTCAACATTAACTAAAATGTCGCTTTCAGGAGTTTGTAACTTTATTGTTGTATAAATATGAAATTCACCTGGAGAAAGGGTAACGGACAATTGTGTGTTTGTAACCTCAATACTATCACCACTAAAATAATCGTACCACATTCCTTCATTATGGAAACTTGGAATAATAGATTTTTCTACAACATTAAAATTTCCAATTATAACAACATTCATACTTTCATCAGTAATTTTTATTCTCTTTACATCTCCACTTAAGTTAAGTATTACATTCTCACTTCTAAAAACTTCATTTTCTAATCTTAATTTTATGAGTGCTTGTATAGTTTTGTAAAGATTAAGTCTATCAGTATTTTCAAGATAATTCCAAACCAATGGTTTTTTTGTTAGCCTATCTTTTGATTCACCTGACGGCCAATTTATTGAGTAATCAAATCCCAATTCACCAAATTGCCATAACATTTTTGGACCTGGAATAGTATAAAAGAAAGCTGAAGCAATTTTCATTCTACTTAATGCAGTATTTAGATCTTTTACAGAATAACTATCGCTACTATTTCCCCACAGTAGGTTTTTCACCATCAATCTTTCTTCATCATGACTCTCCATATATGTTACAAGATTTGGCTCTAACCATCCTCTATTTTCATAGTAACCCCAAGATAAATCAGACTTTCCACTTTCGTTATAACCCATTGTTGCTTCATTGTATGGATCTGTCATTTTGCCCCAAAGCATAATACCATAATCAGCAAGTTCTTTCTCTTCGCTATTTTCCGAAAGATGCTCAAATATTACGTAGGATGTTGAATCAACAGACCAAATAGAATCAGACATTCTTTTTAACAAAGAAATTCTGGATGCATCATAAGCCCATCCATCACCTGGTTTGTTTGTAAATCCTTTTGTAAAATCAAACCGGAAACCATCAAATTTATACTCTTCTATCCAGTACCTATTTATACGATCTACAAGCAATTTGGTCTGTTCACTTTCATGGTTAAAATCATAACCCCAAGAAAAAACTTGGTTTGGACTATTAACATTATACCAAGGGTTTTCTTCAGTTGGTGGACCAAAATTATCAGATGCATACAATCGTACAAAAGGAGATCTTCCATAAGAGTGGTTTAAAACCATATCTGAAATCACAGCAATGTTTCTTTTGTGACATTCATCTATAAATTTCTTTAAATCATTTTTTGTCCCATAATATTTATCTGGAGCGAAATAAAATGAAGGGTTATAACCCCAACTTTCATTGCCTTCAAATTCGTTAATTGGCATAAGTTCAATTGCGTTTATGCCAAGATTATCAAGGTAATCTAAAGTATCAATTAGAGTTTTATAATTATGTGATGATAAAAAATCTCTAATAAGTAATTCATAAATAATTAAGTTTTCTTTTTCTGGTTTAACATAGTTTACTGCTTCCCAAGCAAAATCTTGTTGACCGGTTTCAAAAACTGAAACAGAAAAAAATGTTTTACCCGTTGGGTAAGGAATTAAATTAGGATATGTAGCATCATTTATGTGGCTATCTTCCTCTGAAAGAATTTTATCCCCATAAGGATCAGCAATTCTTAAATTTCCATCAACCAGGTATTGAAACCGATATTCATTATTTGAAGTTAAATTTTCTAATGTTATCCAATATATAGTGCTATCAGGAGTTAAATTAAAATAGTATTTCTCATCGAAGTCCCATGTTAAAGATGCAGATTGATCAAATTCCCAATTATTAAAATCTCCAATTGCATATACAAAATTTTTATTAGGAGCATAAAGTGCTAGTGTGACAGAATTATTATCTAAATAGTTAATCCCAGGTTTTATACCTTCAGGTAATTCTTCGATTGTCAAATGTTCCCTTATAAAAAAACTGACTGAATCTTGGTAAACATCTCCATTACCTTTTGCTATATATTTGAGCCACTGTCGACCAGTTTGTTCTGGAATAAATGAGAAAGACAATGTGTCAGTTGTCGATTGTGAAATTAACTCATTATTTAAGAAAACTTTAAGACTATCTGCTCCATTTGTTACAATTGTAATATCAATTTGCTCACCAGGTAATGGATAAAAATTTATGGATTCAAGATCTAATAACTTTATATTAAATCCTTGCTCATAGATTGGAATAAATAGATCTTCACTTTGTTGGGTTCCATCAGAACTTCGAAGGACAAAATTTAGACCTAGTATGTGTTCGGACGAATTTGATACACTATAATAATCTCTTGGATTATTGATTGTTAGAGTATAAATATCAGTGCCAATTCGAGTAAGCGTTGGTTGATCAGCATTATCACCCCAACTGCCTATAACATGCTGCCAGTCACCCAAATCAGTAT
>Ga0209633_10001224_pt1 | contig 27246 bp, 26 predicted proteins | sample Cruoilmetagenom1_FD_187290 | JGI IMG/M metagenome (GOLD analysis project Ga0209633, IMG submission 187290) | Oil polluted marine microbial communities from Coal Oil Point, Santa Barbara, California, USA - Sample 1 (SPAdes) (version 2) | ecosystem: Environmental > Aquatic > Marine > Oil seeps ...
GTACAAAAAGCATTAGAGGAAGATATATCGAACGATCAGAATACCATCAGTATGTGGAGCGAAACAAGCAACGAGTACAAGCAAACCCCAACTATTATAGACAAAGACAACAAATAATAGAACATCAGTTTGGAACACTAAAAAGATCCCGAGGCCTCGGGAGCATTTTGAGTATACACTCACTAAATCTAAAGAAAAAGTGCTTGGTGAAGTTTACTTGATTTTTACAGGTTACAATCTTAGGAGACTTATGTCTATTTTTGATTTTAAAACCTTAATGGGCAAGATAAAAGCTTATTTATCTTCAATTTTAGACGGTTTTTCGACTTTTTATAGCAAATCACAGGCATTTCTAATCATTTTAAGTTGTTTTTTGAAAAACAAAAAACATTCAACTAATTTTGCTACTTTTAACCTAAATTAAACGGTGTTATTACACGAACTCACGTTAGGGATAATTCAGTGAAATCATCTACAAAACATACTTGACTTTGTCAAAAAAAAACAGTACTAATACTAATATTTAGTGTTATAATTAAACTCTTCCTTATAGCTACATCCAATAATTATTTTGTCACAATTATTTACTATATTTGTGACAGATTTAATTTTAAAAAATGGCTATATCTATTGAAAAACAAGTAAAAAAGACTATTACCAATTATAAAACTGGTAAAATTTTTTTCCCGTCTGATTTTTCAAAAATCGGACCTTCTACTGCCATAAGACAAGCTTTAAATAGATTAGAAGACGACAAATTCCTTTTACGGTTAGCTCATGGAATTTATTTATATCCTAAAAAGCATCCTTCATTTGGTGTTTTATATCCAACTATTGAGGAAATTGCTATTGCAATCGCGAAAAGAGATAAAGCTAGAATAATCCCTACAGGTATTCAAGCTCTTAATAAGCTAGGATTATCTACACAAGTTCCAATGAACATCGTATATCTAACCGATGGCTCTTCAAGATCAATTAAAATCAATAATGGTAGTATAAAATTTAAAAAAGCTTCCCCTAAATTACTTTCAGTGAAAAGTGAAAAAATTATACTAATCATCCAAGCCCTAAAAGAATTAGGACAAGAAAATATAAGCTCAAAAATTAAAGAAAAAATAGAACAGTTATTATTTACTGTTGATAAAGAGCTAGTAATACACGATGTTAAACTGGCACCACAATGGATTGCAAAAATAATTAAGGAATTGATTAAATTATAAATTATGGAAGAATGGTTTAAACTATCCGAAGAAGATAGAAGAATTGCTATAAACCAAGTAAGCTCAGAAACTGGATTACTGCCTGTAGCTGTAGAAAAAGATTTATGGGTTATGATAGCACTACAAGCCATATTCTCAACAGAAATAGCCAAACATCTAGTTTTCAAGGGAGGAACTTCCTTAAGTAAAGCTTGGGGAATAATAGAAAGATTTTCGGAAGATATTGATTTAGCAATAGATAGATCTTTTTTTGATTTTAAAGGTGATTTGACTCGAAGCCAAGTCAAAAACTTAAGAAAAGCTTCTTGTAAATATGTCGACGAAAAGTTTCCCGAAATCCTTAAAAAAGCTCTTTTAGACAACGGAGTAAGTGAGTTTAAATTAAGTGTGACAGAATTTGAAGAATCTGACACAGACCCATTAGCTTTAGAGTTAAGGTACAATTCATTAGTAGAAAAACAGGACTATCTTCAACCGAGAATTTTGATTGAAATTAGTTCGCGATCACTAATTGAGCCATATGAAAATAAAGAATTATCATCCGTAATAAGTGAAATTTATCCAGATCAAAATTTTATTGACAAACCGGTAATTATACCTACTGTTACGCCGACCAGAACTTTGATTGAAAAAATGTTTTTATTACATGAAGAATTTCAAAAACCAAAAAACAGAAAAATAAGAAGTGAGCGAATGACAAGACACTTGTATGACATTTCTAGACTTATGGACACTGAATATCTGGAAAAAGCTATAGAAGACAAAGAATTGTACGATACAATTATAGATCATCGAAATAAACTAACTAAAGTTTCGTGGGTAGATTATGATACACATAAGTATAAAACATTAAATTTCATTCCACCAGCTGAAGTTATTGATGAATATGAAAAAGACTATTTGGCTATGAAAGAAAGTATGTTTTACGGAGAAACGGAGTCGTTTGAGAATCTAATTAAAAAATTAAAAGAATTGAACGATAAAATTAATAATATTAAGAAAAACTATCCCTAAAGTATATAATTTATTGCTGGGTTTGGTCTTAAATTCAAAAGTTTATGTAAATTTACTCGGCTAGATTCCTACTTCGGAAAATTCCTTCCACGCAAAAGCGTGTCATCGGAATTTTACTCGCAACGGAATCATAGCCCAAACGTCAGACCGTGCATTAACCTATCTCAATTTTAATAATCTATTTCCTACCCTTCAATCGTTAATATTCAATAACAACTAAACTTCTGATTTACAGCAGTATTGATTATCTTTAGGTATAACAAATAACCAAAAGATCGATCATATTCAAGGTAATAATCGCAATCAAATATTTTTTCTACTTTTAACCTAAATTAAACAGAGTTATTACACGAACTCCCGTTGGCCACAATAAAATCAAAATGACCTGGATTTACATATTAATTGCATTGTTTGCATTAATTTTAATGTTTTATTACAGTAAAAATTCTCTAAAACAATTCAATCGCTGGCAAAAAAATAATGAATTAGAGTTTTTAAAAAATGTTAAAGAAAATTGGGTTGAAATAAAAATTAATACTGATGACTGTATTGTTATAAATTATGATACTCAAATAGATAGAAACTCAGCAAATTACTCAATGACTAATGAAGCTGAAAATTTTTTCGAATGGGCAAATAAAGATTCTAATAGAGTTGATTTAGTTGATGTTAAAAGAAGTAAAATTGTATGCGAACACAAAAAGGGTGATAAAATTTTAGCTAAATATTCTAAAATAGTCGAAATAGACAAGACTGTAGTAGAGATTAAACTTAGAATTAAAGATTATGTAAGTATATATTTTCCTGAGAAAATTGATAACGAAAATTACTTTATCGATTTGGAATTTTTAAACCAAGAAATAGATTTTACTAAATTCAATAAAAAATAAAATGGTTAACACAAGTAATCGTTGCACAAGAGATCTATAATCAGTACAGGAGTTTGATTTAAGCCATTTTTAGAATAGATGCTATCTTCAAATTTAGATAAATTGTATTTTTTCAAGTTGCTTAATAGTACTTATTTGAAGTATGATGACCTGTTTTAGTTGATATAAGTAAAAAGCAAGTCTTTGCTTGTTGGTTTCTACAGTTTTTTTGGTAAATTTTAGGTATTTCTTAATATTATACGCAGTGGCTGCCATGTGCATGACTTTATTGGCTTGCTCAATGCCAAATCTTGCTTAGTTTGTCCTGTGAAAGAGCAAGGCTCAAAAGCTAAATATAGTAAACCGATACAGCGAAGTGAATATCAACAAAATAAAGAATACTACCGAAAGCATCGGGCTATTGTGGAACATCCTTAGGGTTTTAGTTATATTATCACAAAAAAATATATCCAAAGAGCAAAAGTCGATGTGGGACTTACCTTTACTACATACAATCTTAGGAGATTAACAAATATTCTCGATAAAAAAATGTTGATTGCATATCTAAGAATATTTGTATTGTTTGTTATTACAGTAATTGGCAAAATATGGGGTCAAATAAAGACTTGTAACACCTGCAAACATTTGAGTTATTTATCCTTTATTTTTATAAAAAATTCAGTAAATCAGCTTAAATTTGCATATAGATAAATTTAAACGGATGTTTTAGAAAAACTGACATTACCCAACATAAAAAATTGCTTAAATAAATAGAGTAATTACAATTTAAAGGAGAAATAAAATGAAAAATTATGATGTAATAATCATTGGGGCAGGTCCTGCCGGTATCGTAACAGGAATAATTGCAAAAAAACAGTTTCCCGACAAATCAATATTAATGATTCAGGAAAATGAAAAAGGTTTAGTTCCGTGTGGCATTCCTTATGTTTTTCACGATTTGGACTCAGTAAGCCAAAATGCCATGGGTTCAACAGAATTTATTGACCTAGGTGGTGAAGTTATGACGGATCCTGTGATTGATGTTGATATTAAACAGAAAAAACTTGGAACGCAGTCGGGTGATACCATCATGTTCGATAAACTTGTATTTGCAACAGGTTCCAAGGTGGTAATTGCCGATTTTATTCCTGGCTTTGATTTAAAAAATGTGTTTTATATCAAAAAGGATTTTGAATATATTGAGAATTTAATTAACACGCTTAAAGACAAAAAAAACATTGTTGTTGTCGGCGGTGGTTTTATAGGTGCAGAAGTTGCGGAGCAATTAGCAAAAAACACAGATAAAAACGTCAGTTTAATTGAAAGTGAAGCGTTCTGTTTCTCAAAAGCTTTTTCGTATGATCTTAGTAAAATAGCAACCGAACAACTCAAAAAAGCAAACATAAATGTTTACACCTCCACCTTGGTTGAAAAAGTTATCGGGGAATATGGCTGTGTTACGGCTGTTCAATTAAATAATAACAAGGATATTAAAACAGATGTTGTAATCTTTTCTGTGGGTTATAAACCCAATACCGAACTTGCTAAAAATGCGGGATTACAGTTAAACAAAATGGGTGCTATACATGTTGATAACTATGGGCGTTCAGTAGAAAAAGACATTTATGCTGTAGGAGATTGCTCGCAAACAATAGGCTTTTTAACCGGAAGGAGTGATAATATTATGTTAGCTTCCACTGCTACTGCCGAAGCGCGAGTAATAGGTTATAATCTTTACGGCGTAACAATTAAGAACAGTTTTATGGGCACCATAGGTATCTTTTCTACTGAAATAAATGGATTGTCAATGGCTTCGGTAGGTTTAAATGAAAAAAATGCAATAATGGCCAATATCCAATTTATTATTGCTCAATTTACAGCTCCTGACCGGCATCCTAAAGCAATAAAAGATTCATCATTATTAACGGCAAAATTATATGTTAGCCCTTCAGACGGTTCTATTTTAGGTGCAGAAATTTGGGGCGGAAAATCTTCAGGTGAAATAATAAATACTCTTGGGCTTGCTATCCAAAATGAACTCACGGTATATGAACTTATTTCACTTCAAATTGGAACGCATCCCTTGCTGACATCGGCTCCGACTATGCCAGTATTTATTAAAGCCGCAGAAATTGCTATTTCTAAAATTCAATCGTTGAATAAATAGTTGTTGCTTTAAATATACGTTAAAGACCATATTGACGGGGAAATTGCTTTTATTGCCCCAAACCATTCCGAAGTGAATGATTTAATAGAACAACTAACGGGTTTCATTAATGTAGAAAACGACTTTTATCACCCAATTATAAAAGCTTCTATACTTCACCTCACGATAGGATACATTCATCCATTTGGGGATGGTAATAGACGAACTGCGAGAGCACTTTTTTATTGGTATCTAATTAAGAAAGGTTATACTTTATTAAAACATATATCGATTTTGAAATCGATTTTGAAATCACGAACAAGTTATGACAAAGCATTATTACAAACAGAAAATGACGACAATGACTTAACTTACTTTATAATGTATTCGATGAAAAGCTAAAGAGTCGCTTTTCAAAGTTTAGTAACATATCATGATAGAAAGAGGGAAGAAAGACAAAAAACCTCTGAAATAATATATGAGCTAACTCAAAAAGGTTTTAATAAACGTCAAGCCAATTTACTTGGTTATTTATATATCAAACCAAAAGCAAAAATAACCGTTCCAATATACTCAAAAAGACATAATATTGTTAGACAAACTGCTAGTAGAGATTTGACCGATTTAGAAGCAAAAGGAATTATTGTGAAAAATAGAGATGGAAAAATGATGATATATGAATTAGTTGATATTGTGAATATAAATAACATCATAAATAAATAACGTTTTACAACAACTAAGCGTTCGGCTTGCCAACAGGCTAAAGCTGAATGATATGTTGACTAATCTAGAACGTTAAATAAGCGAGAATTTTGTTGAAAGTTTTACTATGGGGAAAACAATGCGTTATTCTTGGATTCTGCCCAAAACTAATGATGTATTTAGGTGATCAAAACAAGAATTATTGTCTATTTGAATAAAGTTAAAAGATGAATTTACTGTATAAAGCTCTAAAATCATACTTTTATCTACATTTTTTTAATTTTTTGGCAATACTTAACTAGCCCACTAAAAGTACTTTCTTTTTAATTGTCTAAATTTATATAACATAAACTTAAGTTGTATATAATTCATGCATCCTTTAATACTTCAATTAAAACCAGTATATTTAATATCAAATGACATAAGTTAGCAGAAGACTAGCCTATAATCATATAAGAACTTTAGTCCACTAAACAAAAAGAAATGCATAAAATTTTAGTTTTTATTTTACTTTTTACTATGAATTTGAATCTTTTCTCTCAAGATTTGAATATAGAGATTGTCGTTCAAACTGACTTAGAAAAAGATCAAGTTATTCCAAGCAAAGGAAGGTTGTTTCTTATTTTCAATAAAGAAAAACCTCAAGACTTATTTAATGGTATTCAATATCCTGATTTAAAAATGGATCCCGTTTTTGGTGTTGATATTAAGAACTGGAATGGCCATTCAAAATTAACGTTTAAAGATGAACTATTTGGTTTTCCAATCAATGAAATAGCAAAATTACCAATCGGAAAATGGTATGTTAGTGTTTTATATGATGTAGAAAATTCAAGTTCTTACATTAATGAAATTGATAATTATTATAGTGAACCTATGGTTATAGAAATAATAGAAACCGATAAGTTACAACAATTTACTTTTTCTATAAATAAAATAATTACTACAATTAAAGAACCAACAGATAGCAAACATTACAAATATTTAACTTTTCAAAGCAAAAAATTATCGGAATTTTGGAAACAACCTATGGAGTTGAATTGCCAAGTCATTTTGCCCAAAACCTATTATACAGATTCAACTAAAAATTTTCCGATATTAATAATTATTGGCGGATTTGGTAGCAGACATTATGACAATATTATCAAAGAAAAGGATTTACTTGCTAAAAATATGCCGCAAATGATAGTTGTCTTGCTAGATTCAAAATCACCTTATGGCGACTCCTACCAAATCAATTCATCCAATAACGGACCCTATGGTGATGCATTGATTTATGAATTTATTCCTTTCATTGAAAAAAGATTTCGCTGTATAGGGAATTCAAATTCACGATTTTTAACTGGAACTTCTACAGGAGGTTGGTCTTCGTTGGCATTACAGATTTTTTACCCTGATTTTTTTAATGGTGCCTGGTCAACTTGTGCAGACCCTGTGGATTTTAGACAAATGGAGTTGGTTGATATTTATAAAGATGATAATGTTTTTATAAATAGACATGAAATAGAAAGACCAGCAATGAGAGACATTAATGGTGAACCTCGTTACACTTTGAGAACAGAAGTTTGGGCAGAAAACGTTTTAGGAACTGGAAATTCGTATGTTACAAGTGGTGGGCAATGGGGAAGTTGGAATGCAGTATTTAGTCCAAAAGATAGTTTGACAAATTTACCAATAGCCCTGTTTGACCCTCATACTGGAATTATCAATAAAGATATTGCTAAAGCGTGGGAAGCATTTGACCTCAGGCTTTATCTTTCTCGAAATTGGGGAATCATTGGTCATAAGTTACAAGGAAAACTACATATATGGATGGGTACCGCAGACAGTTATTACTTGAATAATTCGATGGTACTTTTTGATAAGTTTTTAAAGACCACTAAAAATCCTACCTCAGATGCTGAAATTAATTTTATCTGTGGAGAAGGACATGCTTGCGACAGTGAAATACCTTTAGAATTGATCATGCAACAAATGTTAAATAGAATGAATCAAACTAAAAATGAATAAAAACTATTTACACTGGTAATCAAAAAGGTTTCTTCCTAGTCTCTCATTAGTAAATTGTTTGAAAAATGATAAAGTCCAAATTCAAAATCCAATACTTAATACTGCATATATTTCTACTTATATGTTCAGTTGGGATTTTTAGAATGCTAGTTTTTGTCATCCAGGATTTACTAAACAATAAACTAGGACCTCTATGAATTTTACTCGCATTGTTCTTCGTGGTAATAATATTAGTTATTTTCTTATCGATTAAGGAATTAAAATATATAACTATTAAGGAAGACGAAAACAGACTGACTTGGTACTCCATTTTTAATCCTTACGGGACAACAATTTTTCTCAATGAATGTGCTGGACAAGTGAAAACTCAATTATATAGTACGAACGGAGCTACTTGTAAGATATATCTTATCAACAAAAATAGAAAAATCACATTGGGGATAAATGAACTCGTCTATAGTAATTTCAATGAAATTCAAGACGCATTAAAATTGAACGAGTTAAAACATAAAAATACCGGAGTAATTAATTATTTTAAACTTTTATATACTGGAAGAATAAAAATTGAAAAATAAAATTACATTAAAACAATTGTAATAACCTAAAATTACTATTTTTAACCCTAAATTGGGGCTTCTATGAGGTCACCGCAATACCAAAAATATGAAAAAAGTCCAGCTAATATTTTTTTTAATTGTAAGCCATCTTTGTTATACTCAAGTGGAAACACAACAAAAGAGCTTATCAGATTGTGCTTTAGAATTGACTGAACAAATAGTGACATACGATCCAAGTTATTTCTCAATTGACTATCCAAATGGAGATATTCCTACAGACAAAGGGGTTTGCACAGATGTAATCATTAGAGCCTATCGGAAAATAGGAATTGACTTACAAAAATTAGTTCATGAGGATATGAAAAAAAACTTTAGTAAATACCCTAAAAATTGGGGATTAAAAACAACAGATAAAAATATTGACCACAGACGCGTTCCAAATTTAATGACTTTTTTCAAACGAAATGGAACTGAAAAGCAAATTACGCAAAACAAGAATGACTATATTCCTGGAGATGTGGTAAGTTGGAGTTTAGATAATGGATTAACACATATAGGAATTGTAGTTAATAAAAAATCAGAAAAAGGTAAAAGGAACTTGATAGTTCATAATATTGGAGGCGGACAAGTTTTAGCAGACTGTCTATTTGATTATACAATTATAGGGCATTATAGCTATAAATAAAATTACATTTGCTAAGACCCTTCAAAAGGCATTAGCTAAGCACTTTAAAGTTACTACTCATTTTTTCAATATTTGCCTTTTTAATATTATTTGAAATAATAAAACCCGTCAATATTATGTATAGACGGGTTTCTTATATAAGATCATTTTACTTTTATGATAACTGCCAGCTTTTATCGATATTAGTTACCCACCAAAGTCATCGAAACGAATATTCTCATCAGGAATGCCAAAATCTTCACCCATCTTCTGTACAGCTTTATTCATTAATGGTGGTCCACAGAAATATAATTCTATATCTTCAGGTGTTTCATGAAGATTTAAATAATTATCTATGACTACATTATGTACAAACCCAACAAAACCATCTCCTTCTGCATTAATATCTGTTTTCACCTTCCAATTGTCTTCTTCCATAGGTTCTGATAATGCCAAATAGAATTTAAAATTTGGAAAATCTTTTTCTAATTGATAAAAATGATCCAAATAAAACAATTCACGTTTAGAACGACCACCATACCAATAGGTTACCTTACGACCTGTTTTTAAGGTTTTAAATAAGTGATATAAATGAGATCGCATGGGTGCCATACCTGCTCCACCCCCAACATAAAGCATTTCTGCATCAGATTCATTGATAAAAAACTCACCATATGGGCCTGAAATGGTTACTTTATCTCCTTGTTTTTGATTGAATATATAAGAAGAGGCTACTCCCGGATTTACATCCATCCATCCACCTTTAACTCTATCAAAAGGGGGTGTAGCAATACGTACATTTAACATTATTTCTCTACCTTCAGCAGGATAAGAAGCCATGGAATATGCCCTTTCTACTGTTTCAGTATTTTTCATTATCAATGGCCAGAGTTTAAATTTATCCCATTCTGCTTGAAATTTATCGGGAGTTTCATGTTCTTCAGGATGTGCAGTAATATCAATATCTGCAAATTTAACTTCACAAGGCGGAATTTCTATTTGAATATAACCACCGGCCTTATAGCCCATATCTTCTGGGATCTCAACAACAAACTCCTTTATAAAAGAAGCGACATTATAATTACGTACCACTGTAGCTTCCCATTTTTTAATACCAAAAACCTCTTCGGGTATGGTAATATTCATATCTTGTTTTACCTTAACTTGACATGCTAATCTTACCCCATCTTGTAATTCTTTACGAGAAAAATGCGGTGTTTCTGTAGGCAATGCTTCTCCTCCACCAGATAACACATGGCATTCGCACTGAATACAAGTACCTCCGCCACCACAAGCAGAAGGTAAAAATATTTTTTGAGCCCCTAAGGTAGAAAGTAACGAATCTCCTGAAGGAACTTCAATTTCTTTTTCTCCATTTATAGTTATTTTTACAGGACCCGAAGGTGCTAATTTTTGTTTTACAACTAATAAAAGTGTAACCAATAAAAGTGTAATTGCCAAAAAAGCAACTATAGTAACTATGACTACCCCTAATGTACTTACTGCTAATAACATATTATTGATTTAAAGCGGTTGTATTTTCTTCTAACTCTTTTTCTTTATCTAAAGCCTCCTCATTCTGATCTACTTGTATGGCTTGTTCTGTTTTTTCTATTGAAGTTGCTGCACTTTCTTCTTCACCACCGGTAAGCATTCCACCAAAACTCATAAAACCAATAGCCATTAATCCGGTAAGAATAAATGTAATACCCAATCCTCTTAATGGTGGCGGAACATTAGAATATCTAATTTTTTCTCTAATGGCAGCTATAGCTATAATAGCTAAGAACCATCCAATTCCAGAGCCTACACCATAAGTAAGTGCTAATCCTAAGGTAGGAATTTCACGAGATTGCATAAATAATGACCCTCCTAAAATGGCACAGTTCACAGCAATTAATGGCAAGAAAATACCCAATGAATTATACAATGCCGGTGAAAATTTTTCTACTACTATCTCAACCAATTGCACCATAGTAGCAATAGTTGCAATAAACATAATAAATGATAAAAACCCTAAATCATAGTCTGCATATTCCGGTCCTAGCCAAACCAAGGCACCAGGTTGTAATAAATATTGATCTATCCACCAGTTTAACGGAACGGTAATAGCCAGTACAAAAATTACAGCAGCACCCAAACCTACCGCAGTAGATACTTTTTTAGAAACAGCAAGGTAAGAACACATTCCCAGGAATACTGAAAATACCATGTTATCTATAAATATTGATTTAAAAAATAATTCTAAATATTCCATTTTATCTTGTATTAAGTATCAAAGTATAAGATTTCTAATATTTGAAATCTCACGTATCAATTCTATTTAATTTTCTTCTATTAACGCTTCATTTTTACTTCGTTGCACCCAAATTATAAGTCCAACTACGATCAAAGCCATTGGAGGCATTATCATAAATCCGTTATTTTCATAACCAAAGGCATATAAACCTGTCTTGGCAATTGGATCTCCTAATACCGGAATTCCAAACAAAGTACCGGAGCCTAATAACTCTCTGAAAAAACCTACTATAATTAAAATAATTCCATACCCCAATGCATTACCTACACCATCAAGAAATGCTCGCCAAGGTCCATTGGCCAGAGCAAAAGCTTCAAAACGACCCATGATTATACAATTGGTAATAATTAAACCAATAAATACGGAAAGTGTTTTACTCAATTCATAAGCAAATGCTTTTAAGACCAAATCAACAATAATTACCAAAGCGGCAACAACGATTAATTGTACAATAATTCTAATTTTAGATGGAATAATATTTCTCATTAAAGAAATAACTACATTTCCTACACCCAATACAAATATTACTGATACCGCCATTACAAGAGACGCATTTAATTCTGCGGTAATTGCCAATGCAGAACAAATACCAAGTACTTGAATGGTAATAGGGTTATTATCCGCTAAGGGGTCAGTAATTAACTTTGCGTCTTTTTTTGATAAAAGTGCCATATGATTAATTTGTTTTTAAGGTTTTAAAATAAGGCACATACAATTTCAACTCGCTTTTAAGCATTGCAGAAACACCATTACCTGTTATAGTTGCTCCGGCAATGGCATCAACCTCATTATCTGTTTTATCTTTATTTAAAGGATCAGCATTTCCTTTGATTACATTAATGCCCTTAAATGTACCTGCCGCCATTAAATGCTCACCAATAAAATCATCCATAAAAAAACGTTTATTAATGTTAGCTCCTAGACCAGCTGTTTCTCCTTTATGATCAAAAAATACACCTTGCACGATCATATCTTTATCAAGAGCTACATAAGCCCAAATAGCGTCCCATAATCCTTTACCTCTAATAGGTACTATATAAAATGTTTTATCATCTTTTACACCTACAAATAATGGTAATCTTCTAACATATGATCCTTCTTTAGCTAATGTTTGTTCTTTTTTAACATCAATTAAATAGGCATTTTCATCTTCAAGAGCTTTACCATCTTGAATAACCAGTTGTTTGCTTATATATTTTGAAAATGCCTCTGGTGCTTTATCTGTAGAAACAAAAGTTGCACTACTTTCATCATTTTCATTGACACCCATAGCATACAAAATGTTTTGTTGCTTTTCTAATCGTTTGTTCTCGTCTATTTTCCCCCTTAATGAGGAAGCTGCAAACGCTAACAATGACCCTACTACCAAGACCATTCCAATAGCAAAGAGTATAGTATATGAGTTTTTATCTGTTCTTTTTTCCATCTTTACGCCTTAATAGTTTTTAACCGTTTTAATCTTCTTTTTACATTTGCTTTAACCACATAATGATCAATTGTTGGAGCAAATACGTTCATCAATAAAATAGCCAACATTACACCTTCCGGATAGGCAGGATTAAACACACGGATCATAATTGATAAAAATCCAATTAAAAATCCATAGATCCATTTTCCTTTATTGGTTTGAGATCCTGTAACTGGATCTGTAGCCATATAAACAACACCAAAAGCAAACCCACCAATGAGTAAATGATGCCAGAAAGTAGTATTCATTAATCCATAAAAATTACTTCCTTCAGAAATAATACCTGCATCTGCAACACCATTAAAAATTAATCCCATTACTAAAGCTCCTAATACTGAACTTAACATAATTCTCCAACTTCCTATTTTAGTAAATATGAGGAACAGTCCGCCCAATAAAATTAACAAAGTAGATGTTTCTCCCACAGAACCGGGGATAAACCCATAGAATGCATTCCAAATACTATCAGCACTTTCAATAACATTATTACCTTGAGCTAAACTTCCTAAAATAGTTTCTCCTGACATTGCATCTGCAGTAGAACCTGCTGCAATTTCATTGGTTCGTGCTACGGCACCATGCACCCAAACTTTATCTCCACTCATCCAAGTTGGATAGGCGAAGAACAAAAATGCTCTAATGGTTAAGGCTGGGTTTAAAACATTCATTCCTGTGCCTCCAAATACTTCTTTACCAATTACAACACCAAAAATTACGGCCACAGTCAGCATCCAAATTGGTATATCAATTGGTACAATTAAAGGAACTAACATTCCAGTAACCAAATATCCTTCTTCAACTTCATGATCTTTAATAGTTGCAAAAATGAATTCAACACCTAAACCAACACCGTAAGACACAAAAACCAATGGTAAAATTTTCCAGAGTCCAACAATTAGATTATCCATTGTCCAAAACTCACTACTAAAAAATCCTCCGGATACTGCTTGAATTTCTCCTAAAGCCAAGTATTGTTGATAACCTGCATTAAACATCGCAAAAATAAGACATGGTATCAAAGCTATGATTACAATATTCATAGTCCGTTTTAGATCATCGGCCGCTTTTATATGTGTACCTGCCTTGGCCGTGTCATTAGGTGTATATAAAAAAGTATGAAAAGCACCAAATGCCGGAGCTATTTTTGTCCCCTTATATTTCTCTTTTAATTTATGTAAGTTTTGTTTTAAACCCATTTTTTAGTTCTTTTTATCCTATTTCTTCTAACATTAAATCTAAACCTTCTCTAATAATTTTTTGATGAGGTTGTTTAGACACACAAATAAATTCTGTTAAAGCAAAATCTTCAGGTGCAACCTCATACATACCTAAGCCTTCCATTTCATCAAGATCTTTATACATACAAGCTTTTAATATTTGCATAGGATAAATATCTAGAGGAAAAACTTCTTCGTAAGCTCCTGTTACAACAAAGGCTCTATGTTCTCCATTGGTATTGGTATTTAAGTTGTATTTTTTATTTGGAAATAACCAAGAAAAAATTAGTGCTTTAGAAGTTGATACTTTATTAAAAACGGGTACTAACCATCCAAACAATTCATAATCATCTCCTTCCGGTATTGCTGTAATTTGATTATCATAATAACCTAAGCTTCCTTCTTTGCTAACCTGTGTACCGGAAAGCACATTTCCACTAATAATTCTGGTATTAGCTTCTAAATTTTCAGCAACAATATCCGCAATACCCACTCCGGCAATTATTTCTAAATACCCCGTCTTGATAAACTGAGCACCTGTTAATGCGATTATTCTTTTAATATTAAAATGTCCCGTAAGTAATAATTCGCCAATGACCACTAGATCTTGTGGTGTTACTACCCATACAGCTTCGCCCTTGTTTATGGGATCAATTTTTGCTATTTGAGTACCAACATTTCCACTAGGGTGAGGACCTGATACTTTATGTATACTTGCATTAGTAATATTAGTCAAAGGAGAATTAGAATTTTTACCTATACTAATATGTACTTTACCCTCTGTTAATTTTGAAAGTGCAGTAACTGCCGCTTGCAATTCTGATTCCTTCCCTTGTAAAGTAAAATCATAATCTGTAGCCAAGGGAGCACTAGCATACCCTGATACAAAAATAGCTTTCGGTGCTTCATCGGGTTTAGCAATCACATCATAAGGACGCTTCTTTATAAATGGCCAACAACCTGAAGATAATAAATGTGATTTGATCTGATCGGCAGTCATATTATTGACATCCTTTTTACCAAAATCTTGATAATGTTGTTGCTTGTCTGCTAATATTTTAATGGCTAAAATTTTACGTTTCTCACCTCTAACAATTTCAATAACCTCACCACTAACGGGAGAAGGAAACAGAATTTGCTCGTTGGTTTTGGCATGAAATAATGCATCTCCTGCCTTAACCTTTGCTCCAGCTTTTATTAAAAGTTTCGGAATTATTTTGTGAAAATCGGAGGGTTTTATGACATAAATACTACCTAAAGAAAGTGGCGTTATGGCTTGATCTGCTTCGCCAATAAGTTTAATATCTAAGCCTTTTTTGATACGAATGTCTTGTGACATATTTAAAATTTGAATTTATTGTCTCTAAAAAACGGTGCAAATTTAAATATTTTGTACATTTTATCTATCATTTTATTAGATAAATTACTATTTATAATTATTCTAAATAACAAAAATGTTTTTGTTTATTTTTGTCACATCAAAAATAGTCAAAGTATTAATATATAATATAATAATACCCAGATTAATTTCTGAAGTAAAGGTAAAATAATATATCTTTAAATTTGGTATATCTTTTGCTCTTACAATACAAATTTATAAAAATGCTCAAACCTAAATTAAGTTATTTTATTCTCTTATTGTCAATTTTCACCTTGAGTCATGGAAATGCTCAAAGTGAAGTAATTGTAGATCCTCCAGCATATATAAAAACCATTATTTTAAGATCTAGACAGGTGAACAATTTTACCCCAATTATAAGGTTAGGGGAACCGCTAATTCTAGAATTTGATGATTTGAGCGATAGCCAAGAGGAATACACTTATAAAATTGAACATTATGATTACGATTGGAATTTGTCGAAATTAGTAGCCACAGAATTTATTAATGGTTATGATAATGATTGGATTAGAGACTATGAAAATTCTTTTAACAGTTTACAACCTTACACTTACCATAAATTACAGATTCCTAATGATAAAACCACTATTAAATTAAGTGGCAACTACCTTATTACTATTTTAGATGAAGCCGGTGATATTATGTTCACCAGACCATTTATTGTTTATCATCCTATAGTTGATGTTGGTGTAAGCATACATAAAAGCAGAGATATAACCAGTATCAATTCAAAACACAATGTAGAATTCACCATCAACCATCCTGATTTACTTATCAATAACCCCAGTCAAGAAATTAAGGTGGCTGTTTATCAAAATAACGACTGGAATACTGTTATTAAGAATATAAAACCTCAATATTACAGAGGGCAACAAATGCTTTATAAATATGCCGATAAGGTCTCCTTTTGGGCCGGGAATGAATATTTATTTTTTGATACAAAAGAAATTCGTAATGCAAACAATAATATTGCCAAAACAAGGCTTATTGACCTATTCAATTCCTATCTATACACACACGAAATGCGTAAAAACAAACCTTATACTTATTTTCCAGATGTAAATGGAAATTTTGTAATTAGAACTATAGATAGTGATATAAGTGCTACTGAAGCAGACTATTCAAAAGTACATTTTACATTAGAAGCCTTGACGGATATTGGGCAAGATGATATATATATATATGGTGATTTTAATGATTGGCAATTGACAGATGAAAATAAAATGATCTACAATGAAAACCAAAAATTGTACACCTGCACCATGTTATTAAAGCAAGGTTTTTATAATTACAATTACGTAACGGCTAATGACAAAGGAGAAATAAATAACCACGCAATAGAGGGTTCTTTTTACCAAACTGAAAATGATTATACTGTATTGGTTTATTATAAACCGATAGGAACTAAATATGATCAAGTTATTGGTTATGGTCAAGCCAATTCTGAAAATTTACGCAACTAAATTGTTATTACTGCATCTAATCTATAATAAATATTGAATAAATATAAAATATTTATATCTTTGTTTCAATATTCTCAACTGTATATAACTATGGTTCAACAAGTAACAAATGGAATTAAAATCTCTGTAAAGACAAATTTTGAAGGCACATGCTATCGAAATGACAGGGTATTTTTTTCGTTTAGTTATAGCATTACCATAGAGAACCAAAGTAATGACTCTGTACAATTAATAAGCAGGCATTGGGAAATTTTTGATGCATTAAAAAATCTTGAAATTATTGAAGGTGAGGGTGTTATAGGCGAAAAACCTATATTAGCTCCTAAAAAAAGTTACACCTATCAATCCTATTGTAATTTAACATCTCCAACAGGTGCTATGAGAGGATTTTTTAATATGATTAACTTTACAAACACTAGTAATTTCAAAGTTCAAATTCCATCTTTTCAATTGACAGTTCCTGCCATATTGAATTAAATTATATATTCAAAATCGTTTATTCCAATAAATATTATTACATTTAGTTGATTTTTTTTGACTAAAATGAAATCCACTACCCGATTTACAAAAAATAAAAAAGGAATTGAATGCTTAAATTGTAAGCAGCCCATCTCTGATAATGATAATTTTTGCTCAAATTGTGGCCAAGTAAACGATGAATTACCATTAAGCATCAAGCAATTTATTTCTGAGTTTTTCTCAGGATTTTTCTCTTTTGACACTCGTTTTTTCAACACCTTTATGCCACTATTATTTAAACCCGGCAGGGTATCAAAGGATTATATAGAAGGCAAACGAAGGAGATATGTAAATCCGTTTCAACTATATTTACACGTAACCATTGTATTCTTTTTATTACAAGGATTACTTTCTGTATTAGACGAATACAAAATTTCGGGTACCTTTTTAAAAAATGACACTAAAATTTCAAGCGATTCTATAATAAATCAGGCCAATAAAACGCTAAATCAAGTTGAAGAAGATTTAGCTGCTAGTGGCATCCATACCAACTTACCCGTAATTACCGCAAACGATTCCATAAACGAAGAAATAGCCGATTCTATTTTTAAAAAATACAACCTTCCTAATTTTAAAAAATCAGAAAAAGATTCCGTTATAAAAATTGCCAAACTAAAAATTCAAAACCTTATAGATTCTATTTTTAAAAATACCAATATTTTAGAACAACTAAATAGTAGTGCCTTTACAAATATTCAAAAGGATTCAATATTCGATCAATTTCAGGATTCGATTTTAATTAATATTACCAAAACATTAGAAAATAGCGAAAATAAGCTATTGAAAATTACAGAAAATATTACAAAACTTCAGGCGTCATCCATTAGTTATATCGAAAAGGTGTTTACAGATAGAAGCATAATCTATGTAATACCACTGAAACATAGAGTTTCTATTGAAGATAAAATAATATTACAGTTTTTTGGACAAGCCTTATATAAAAAAATAAGTAGCTTTATAAAGTATGATAAAAACAATAATAACAGTTCAGTTTATAAAGCTTTAGATACCTTAGGATATGAAAAATCTAGAGGAAACATTTTTTACTATAAAAAAGCACAAGATTATAATAAATTTAAAAATGATGCTGAATTTAGAAAGTCATATTTAGATGATATTATTTCAAAAATATCAATCGCTTTATTTTTTATGCTACCTATTTTTACCGCGTTCATTTCACTTTTATACATCAGACATAAAAAAAATTATACCGAACATTTAGTATTTGTTTTTAATATACAAACGGTATTCTTTCTTCTCCTTATTTTCTTTACGCTTTTTGATAAAATTTTTAAAACCGATATTGGTATTGGTTTATTTTTAATTTTCTTTCTATTTTACTTGTACAAATCAATTCGAAATTTTTATAAACAGAACCGATTCAAAAGCATATTCAAATTTTTTATGCTAAATACCATTTTTATAACCTTATCAACTGTTGGGTTGTTAATTATTTCTTTTTTAACATTTGCTCTTTAACCCAAACCCTTAATGTTTTATCAACTGCCCTAAAAAATTTCTGCTCCTATTTTTTAATTCTATTTTTAATACAAACTCATTATTTTCTGACAAGTGAATGGAAGATTTTCTAATTAAATCAAGTACTTTTTTTTGATTTGGTTTTAAAGGAAGGTCTAATGGTTTTTGTAAGTATTTTTCGACATCAACATAAAAATTTAATTTTGAAGAAATCTCTTTTGAATGTATTTGATCAACACTATTATTTACTGACAATTCTAAATTTTCCTTCGCGTCTGTTGCCATAAACTGATATATAGGTATGGTAGTGAATACTGTATCTCCTTTATGTAATTGAATTGCATTTTTACTCCAAAAATACCTCCACAAATTAGAAGGACTTTCCTGCCCTAATTTTATTCTTAGATTTGGGATATTCTTTTTTTCGATAGCCATTTTTTCAACTTTATTAAAATCATCATCATAGTCATAAGTAATGATACTATCTGTTTTATTTTCTATAGCATCTATTTTTAGATAAAATTTTCCATCCCATTTATTAACTATAGAATCTAATGACAAATGTGTAAGCTCCTTAAACTTATCTGCTGTATTTAATACAAAATTTTGAAAAAACAGGTTGTCTTTATTGACTTTTGCGGTCAAGTAGCTTATTGGATTACCCTTTATTATAGGATATGCATCTGCAATAAAAAAGTCAGAATCTAAATTTCCTGAAATTTCAAAAATCCCTTCTTTAAAGTTAGCTTCTAAAAAACCATGTTCTTTTGAAGAAAAACTTACATCGCTTTCATTTAAAATTATAGGTTTTAACAATTCCGATGTTTGATGTAAAAATGCTTTTTCATTAAAAACAGAGGCTACAATTTTAGAGATTTCAGCAGTATGATTACGCTTTATAACCAGTAATAATTTATTCTCATGAATAGCTATTACCCAATTACCTTTGCTATAAAACTCCATACCTTCTACATTACTTTTAACAAATTTTTCTTGTAAAAAATAACTAGTGAGATTTTCTTGATCCTTTACGTTAAAGACACTACTAAACCAATGATTGTCAAGCGAAGTTGCATTTGAAAAAAACAAAATATTTTCAGGAATTTCAACACCATTGGCAAATGGAAACTTCTTTCTTTTTAAACTGTCCTTTCTAAGCTTAGACTTTAAGTAAATAATTGGATGTGCTAAAAAGTCGAACAATAAATTATTTTCTATCTGCCTTAAATGTACATTTACAACCTTTGTCGCACTTTTAGGAACTCTATGTTCAAAAACTTGTGATTGATTATACCTTAACAGATAGACCGTTAATAAAAGCACAGCCAAACCAATTAAAGTATAAAGAACTTTTTTCTTCATAATTAGTCTACAAACTCAAGAAAATCTAAGAGTACTTTTAATGAATTTTTACGATTTTTTGCAGTTTCTAAAATCAATTCAGAGCTAATCGTTTTCCCTTTCATTTTACCAGTTTTAAAGTATGCATTTCTCAAATTATCTTTTGCATAAGCAACAAATTGCTCTTCGTCCTCACTTAATTCTGATTCGGGAATTTTATCCATTAATTTATTCAGATCCATATAAATAACCGAAGTATTATTTTTCATAATTTTTTTATGATTGCCTACTTGTGAAACCGTTCTATTATTAATAATATTGGTTATACGCTTTTCTGAGGTGGTAAGAAACACTTTTTCATCTTTAATAACAGCATAAAGATCAAATGGTGTTTTACTGGGTAAGTTTATTTTATAATAGCTTGACTTATGTTCAAACGCTTCATGTTTTACACCCAATCTAATTAATCGTAACAATAATTTTTCATTTTCTGAACCAACAATTATAGTAAAATCAGGACTCGATTCTTTTTTGGTCTTCACAACTTCCTTTTCATTATAATCATCATCATACTCATAAGTGGTGTAGGTAACATCTTTGTCAACTATATCATTTAAAACGAACAACATATCTCCTGTAATTAGTTCGCCTATTGCTTCCTCATCTAATATCAAAGTGAACAACTCTGCTGCTAAAATAGATTCTTCTCTATAATCAGGCAACATCCCACCATAGATCTCAGACATTAACTTAGGATATTCTTCCAAAAACGCTTCTGTATCAATAGATATACTGGTATAACCTAACATCTCGTTTTCATTAATATACTTAAAAAATGACGGATCTATTTTTGACGAATACATTTTCTTTAAAGCTTTTTCCCATCTATCGTTAACTTCCATCTTTGAAGTAATTCTGGCGGTTTCTTTTTCGAAATACAAATGTGCAGTAACCGAACCAATGCCATAATTACTGTAATTCATATTCAACCCTGAACCAACTAACATTCCTAGGCTAGAACTCATAAACCCTCCCATCAATTCTCCATAACTCTTTATCCATAAGGTAGCTGAAGCATTATTATCTTTAGATTTTAAATACCCTTGATTAGATGCTATTGAAACACCATTATAGTTAAATAATTGCTTTGCATAATTAGCAGCCCAAGAACCAGCTACTCTATTCTTAATTTCATAAAAACCTTCATCTTCATTCAAAGCTTGTGCTTCAAATCTTTCTCTATTTTCATCAAAATAGGAATAAGAAGGCATCCCTCCAGACAGCATCAAAATATTATCATTCCACATTATATTCAGGTCGGAGTCTTCTGCATAGTGGCTTACATTTCCGCTCCTAACAATCTTTTTTTGAGCAGATGAATCTAATAATTTTTCAAAATCAACTCTATTTTTAAGCTTTATCAATCCTACATGATAGATAATACTATCTGTTGGTTGATAAAAATAATAAGCATCAGAATTTATATCAAAGCCCAAATCAGAGATACCATTAATATGTGGCTTGTCTTCTTTAATTTCTTTAATAATTTCTTTAATTACTGAGTAATTTTCAAACTCTGTAAGTGGCACTAATTCTAATAGATGGCTACCGTCAATAGTAACCACAAGTTTTGCGTTCGCTGGTATTTTACTTTCTAAAGATTGTGCAAAACTAATTGTGCTTGCAAATAAAACGATTGTTAATATGAATTTGTTCATGAGTTATTGTTGTAATTTGATTTGGTTTTTAATTGATTTTTTGTTTTTAATAATGTCCTGTGCAGACACTTTTAACATTATGGCTTTTTTGCTGCCAGAAATTTTTGCGGCTAGATTTTTTGACGATATAATCGATTTATTAAAACGATAAATACTGGTAATAGAGGCAGTCTCGAAAATTTTTCTGTCTTCCATTTTGGTGTTTTTTATTTCTTTGGCTATATCATAGTGATAACTTCTTGTAAAGGTTTGATTTGTTTTATCAAAACTAAAATGTTTATGATCTTGAATTCTTTTAGCTTCTTCTTTTGAGCTAAAGTTAGAAATGACTGTATTTAAAGCCTCTACATTCTCAAAATTACAAGAAAGTGTAAAAATAAACTCTGTTAAATTAATGGTATTACTAACATCGCTCACCCCATTCGTGTTCTCTATGGTGTTTACAATTCCCGCAAAATGCTTTTCAATTTCACTTTCAGAAGGCACTTTATAGTTATTAACACTATCTAAGAGCATAATTGAGTTAATTTTAGTTTTACTTCTGCTCAAATTCAAAGTTAAGGTTACTTGGCCGGATCCGTCATCGTTCAAACTAACCTCTTCTATTATTTCAAAGCAGCCGGATAGTAGGAATAATAATCCAAATAAAATAAAGTATAGTCCTTTTTTAAACATAGCAATAATATTTCACAATGTAGTAAAATCATTATGTATAACGTACTTTTTCAATGTAAATTACACGGATATAATTTTAATTTAAATTAAGTAATTAATGTTCGTTTTACATGTTCTTTTACATTATTAAAAAATGAAGTCATGTTAAATATTGTAAATCTCATTTAATTACCATGCAAAGATGTGACTTATTTGAGAAATACACCCCCCTTAATACCGTTAAAATGATTTCCCTTAAAAATGGGGATATTTAAATTGGTCTTAAAATAACATCTTATTATTAATTGGTTCAATAGCTCTTGATCTGAGATCAACTTAAGAAATTTAGTTTTGTAAATCTTTATATTCAATGGAAAGCTTTTTGTTTTCCATTTTTACAGAAGTAATGCTTACTGTTCCTCCTACTTTCCTATCCATCATCACATCAATATTAGGGTCTCCAATACCGGCTGATTTATGAAATTTTAAAATATTTTCACGAGAAAAATCATTACTATGTTGCCATGCCTCAAACCAATTTACACGTAATTGTTTGACACTATTATCATATAATGTTGATGAAGACCATATATGCGGCTTTTGTGACATCTTTTTTAAGTGTTTTTGACTACCATCCCAAACAAATTCGATCAATTCTAATGATTTATTCCAATCTACAATTGTTAATGTAAATTGTTCAACACCATTCAAGTCAATTTTGTCTAATCCAATTCTTACATCATTAACTTTAAGTAACTCCTTCACAATTAAACCCCTACTTTTTTTATAAGATTTTCTCGAAGTATGGTATTCAAATCCACCATTCAACAAACAAATCAATCTTTTTTTAGAACTGGTTCCTATCCATGTTCCACCTGCTTTTCCATCCTTAGGATAATACAGTTCGACACCATCTTCAATATATTTTTTTGGATGCAATGCACTTTCCCGTAAAAACGGAACATCTCTACTTGAGGTTAAAATAAAGTCCGACGTATTTAATGGTAAATAAGTTACTGTACACATTTATTATTATTTTTACTTTATCAGCGTTTAAAACATTGATAGGATTGTTAATTTTACTTAACTTTACACACTCAAATTTAGTCGAATAATATTTAAAAACATAAATAATGGCAACAGGATTTTTTAACGTACCAAAAGCGATCAACGAACCCGTAAAAACCTATGCACCTAACAGTCCGGAATGCAAAGAGTTATTAGCTACTTATAAGAAAATGTATAAAGAGCAAATAGACATTCCTTTCTATATAGGTGGAGAGGAATTAAGAACCGGTGAAACCGTTTCTATCCACCCTCCTCATGACCATAAACATACTGTAGGTAAATACCATACGGCAGAAAAAAAACATATCACCTTAGCCATAGAAAAAGCACTTGAAGCGAGAGAAAAATGGGCTTCAACTTCTTGGGAACATAGAGCGGCTATCTTTTTAAAGGCTGCTGAATTATTGGCTGGGCCTTATAGAGTAAAAATCAATGCGGCTACAATGATCGCACAATCGAAAAATGTTATGCAGGCGGAAATTGATGCAGCCTGTGAGCTGATAGATTTTTTTAAATTCAACGTTCAGTTTATGACCGAAATTTACAGCAATCAACCCATTTCTAGTGCTGGTATTTGGAATAGAATGGAATATAGACCATTAGAAGGTTTTGTTTATGCTATAACTCCTTTTAATTTTACTTCTATAGCGGGTAATTTACCAGCTTCACCAGCTATGATGGGTAATGTTGTTATTTGGAAACCTGCACGTTCTCAAGTATATTCTGCTCAAGTAATCATGGAATTATTTAAAGAAGCTGGACTGCCTGATGGTGTTATTAATATGGTAACCGGAAATTCAGGAATGATTACTGATGTTTTATTAAACAGTAAAGATTTTGCCGGTATACACTTTACCGGATCAACTCCTGTATTTAATAGTTTTTGGGAGCAAATTGGTAAAAATGTAGGTAAATACAAAAGTTATCCTAGAATTGTAGGGGAAACAGGTGGTAAAGATTTTGTTTGGATGCATAGTAATGCAAATGCCAAGCAAGTAGCAACGGCATTGGCTAGAGGTGCTTTTGAATATCAAGGGCAGAAATGTTCTGCCGCATCAAGAGCCTATATTCCTAAAAGCCAATGGAAGGATGTAAGGAAATTTTTAGAAGCTGATTTAAGATCAATGAAAATGGGTAGCCCAGAAGATACTTCAAATTTTATCAATGCTGTAATTGACAATAGAGCATTTGATAAACTATCAAGTTATATTGATGCTGCAAAAAATGATAAAGACGCTGAAATTATAATAGGTGGAAATTACGACAATACCAAAGGTTATTTTATTGAACCTACAGTTATATTAACCACAAACCCTAAGTATGAAACCATGTGTACTGAACTTTTTGGTCCGGTTTTGACCATCTATGTTTATGAAGATACCGAATGGAAAGAGAGCTTAGAAATTTTAGACAACACTTCTGAATATGCTTTAACTGGTGCCATTTTTAGTAATGATCGTTATGTGATAGATTATGCCACAAATGCATTAGAAAATGCTGCCGGTAATTTTTACATCAATGATAAACCTACCGGAGCAGTTGTTGGTCAACAACCTTTTGGAGGTGCTAGAGGATCAGGTACTAACGACAAAGCGGGTTCTGTTTGGAATTTATTGCGTTGGGTAAGTAACCGTACAATTAAAGAAACATTTGTACCACCAACGGATTATAGATACCCATTTTTAGGGGAATAAAACAAAATAATAAACTCGTCAAATGACGAGTTTATTTTATCCACCTTTTAATTTATCTGCACCATCTAACAAACCTACCAGTTCATGTGGTTTATGTATTAATACTGGAATATGTTGTGGACAGATATAGAATTCACTTTCCTGATAATAAAATTTTGTGACGGGAGTTTCGTTTGATGATGCTTTACAAACCAAACACGCTTTAGAATTACTCATATTTATTATATTTATTGACGACAAATGTATCTATTATTATTTATTCAAAACATAACAATTATCATACTTAACAAAGAATTTTCTGAAATGGAATATTCCAGAGACTTACTAAGTGCAAGGAGTTAAGGGGGGGTTTGTTGTTATAAATAAATTTTTCAAAATTATTTATTGTGAACGCTTCATTAAAACTTACTAAATTTACACAAAATCATATCTTATGAAAAAACTAGTTAATTATTTTTTACAAGGTTTATTGTATATAGCTCCCTTAGGCATTACTGCATATGTAATTTATGCAGTTTTTATGTTTATGGATGGTATTTTACAAGAATTAGTTTTTAAATATTTTGATATTAAAATACCCGGATTAGGTTTTATTACTTTAATTGTTTTCTTAATCCTTATTGGTTTTATAGGTAGAACCATTATAGCAGATCCTTTAAAAACACTTTTTAAGAACATTATTGCCCGTGTACCACTTTTAAAATTTATTTATTCTGCCTTTAATGATTTATTTTCTGCATTTGTAGGGAAAGAAAAAAAGTTTAGCAAACCTGTTCTGGTAAAGGTCAATTTAAATTCCGATCTAGAAAAATTAGGTTTTATCACTGAGGAAAACTTAGAATTATTAGGCGAATTAGATAAGGTGGCTGTCTATTTTCCACATTCCTATAATTTTTCCGGAGAATTGTTTATTGTACCCAAAGCAAATATTAGAACTATAGATATTAATTCTAGTGACGTTATGAAATTTATTGTTTCTGCAGGATTAACAGGTTGGGAAAAAGATGAATAGTCCCACCCTAGTCCTCTCCAAAGAAGAGAAGATGACATTTCTAATTAAATCTGTATTCAAAATTGAATTGGAAAACAGAATTTCTTAATCTATCACCATTATTAAATTCAGACAATTCCCCTTTAAATAATCTATTAAACCCATAATTATATCGTAACCCAACCGCTGCTTTTTCATTGAAATCAAAGCCCACGCCTAAATTTAAACCAAAGTTAAAATCACTAGTACTTCCTGAATCATTTACTACACTAGCTTCATCCTGAAGAAATTGAATATTTTCTTCACTCACCCAAAACAAATAATCCAATTGCGGACCAATTTCTAAATTTAATTTATTTATAATATAATACTTTAGCATCACTGGTAGCACTATATTTGATTCATTAACTCTGGTATTGGTTGCATTAGATGGCAATGCACTTGGGTCAGTTTGTGGTAATAACGATGACAAAATGTCTATATCTAATTTTGAACCCTGTAAACTATACAATATTTCTGGCTGCAAATATAATTTATCTGACAATTCAATTTTTGCGAAACCTCCTATTTGAAAACCTAATTTATACCTATAATCAGCTGGACTTTCAAAATTTATAATAAACTTTGTAGAGGTCAGTATATAAATACTTATCTTAGTATTCAATAAAAATAGGGTTTATATGGATATTTTCAAAGGACAAAATCTTCTAGAGTTTGCTGAAGCGTTTAAAACAGACGATGATTGCAAAAAATA
>Ga0209633_10001225_pt1 | contig 27235 bp, 23 predicted proteins | sample Cruoilmetagenom1_FD_187290 | JGI IMG/M metagenome (GOLD analysis project Ga0209633, IMG submission 187290) | Oil polluted marine microbial communities from Coal Oil Point, Santa Barbara, California, USA - Sample 1 (SPAdes) (version 2) | ecosystem: Environmental > Aquatic > Marine > Oil seeps ...
GGAAAAAATGCGCAGTAGCGGGCCGAACCAATCCCGCCGCAACCCGTCCAGACTCAGAATATAGCTTCCGGCGCATAGCAGGCCGATCCCCAACAAGCCCGTTTCGCTGGGCATGTCACCAAGCAGCAGCCATTCGATGATGATGACGAACCCGGGCGTCAACGTGATCAGCGGCCCGACGATCGAGATCTCGCTGATCTTGATGGCATAATTGAATGACCATCCGCCGAAGCCGGACAGCACCGCGCCGGCCAATACGGCCGAGAAGTAACGCGGCTGATGCAAAGGAAAGTCGTGGTGCCAGAGGATCAGCGGCAGGGTGATGCAGAGACTGGCGAAATTGACGAAAAAGGTCAGCGCCTGAGCCGAGAAGCTGAAGCTCAACTGTTTGGTGACAGCGATGCGCGAGGCCTGGAAAAAAGCCGAAAGAAGTGAAAACAGCACCCACAGGTGAGCAAAATTTGACATCGATTCAATCAGACTGCCTGCCATCCGGTTTCAAAATCGCCAAAGCGGTAATCGACCAACGCAGATGTCTTCGCCGTCTGTTCGATCAGTGGATAATTATAGGACACGAAGCCGCTCTGGAATCGAATCCGCTGACGCCACAATGGTTCACTGAACGCGCCCTGCTCTCGGACGATGCGAACGCAGGGCACTTCGTTCAGGCACAAAAGGCCGGCGCCCCCGATAGCGGAAAAGAGATTGACCCGTATGATCAGGTAGACCTCCCGCGCGGCAATCAGCGGATCCGCAACGCTGTTATGCGCGGGCGTATAGAGGTTCAAAGAGTAGCAGGGGTTGTTGAGCACCAAGTGCTGCCGCCTCGCACCCCCATGCCTTTTCATAAAATCCATCAGGCTCGGGGAAACATCGCTCAACGCCCCCGCCAGGTGATGAAGCGCAACAGTCGTCCGCGCGGAGAAACCGAGCTTCGACAGATTGCTTCGAATCGCCGAAGGCGGCAACAGCGCATGCCGGTGCCACAACTCGGGCGGCTGCGCCTGCCCGGTGAACGCTTCCTGCAGTTGCGCACTGGTTTCGGCGATGCAGGTATGAACGCGGTCGATGGTATGCAAAAATGCCGGACTCCTCAGCACAGCCCAGTCGGAAAGCCGGATCAAACTCCCCATCGGTTTGCGGCCATGAATACTGTCTGCCGGATGAAACGGCGGCAACGTCATGGCGCCGTTCTCCAGATCGAATGCATCCAAACGTTCGGCAATCACGGCCGGAGCGACGAAGGCCAGCGGATCGACCAGCCGGCGCTGCAGCAAAGTGCGCGTATCCGTACTGTGCTCAGCCCGCTGCAGCGCAGCAAGCTCTTGCTGCGTCCAATAGAGAAAATGAAGATGAAACTGCTTGCTGGCCTGAATGCTCTCGCGATCCCGGGTGTTGGGGTCGCAATTCAATGCCAGGTGCAGCTGCCCGCCCTCCAGACCGTACGCGCGTTGAACCTCGGGCCGGGATACGAAAGCGACGAAATTGTAAGCGGAACGCCAGACCGCCGAGGCGGTCTGGCGCCCGATGTCCCGCACCGTCGCTTTAGCTGCACCGCTCACCTCGGCGCACATCAGATCGTATAGGCTATGGGGCACAGCTTTATCGATGAAGGCGAGACGGTCGACCTGCGGCCCGGTTGCCGGATCGTTTGAGCGAACATCGAAAGCCATGATGGTTCTGCGCCCGAAGCGCTCCGACAAATCGGCCGAATCACGCTCCTGCGGCGTCAGCCGGTAGCTGGCGGGAGGACCGGCAACGCGCAGCTGATGCCATGCGACCGGCATGTCATTCACATCGTCGGGATAGAGCGCCGCCAGACGATCTATCGGCATGCGCCTGCATCAACCCTTGTCTGTTCTTCCAGCACGCGAGCGGCGTCCTTCAGAAATTGATCGATCAGGCGTGTCAATGCGCGCTCAAAAGCCGGAATCGCCTGATCAATTTGATTATTCGGAGCCGGTTCCTGTACCAAATAGCGCTTCAAAAACACCGGATCGCGGCAATCCGCTCGGACGATCCCCAGCTCCAGCTCCACGACGACCGCCGGCGGCTGGGCGTAAGGATGGTGCTCGAACAGGAGCAGACTTCCGGACACGATCCAGTCGGCTTTCGCCCGCTCCGCCGGGGTAATCACATAGTCGGCAATGCCGACCTGGCGCAGTAATTCAACGAGCCGGTCCTGAATCATCACTGCTGGCGCATCGGCCCAGTAGCGGTAATGATAACGCTGCACCTGGAACGGATGGTCTTTGTCGCGAAACACGATCTGCCGCCCGGCGGTGAGGCCGCGCGCAGTCAACCGATTGACCAGAATGGTTCCCGCCAAGGGTTTCGTACTCTTAGCCGCCGTCATCACCGGTGCCAGCGTGTAAAACGCATCCTGTGGAGGCGGGTCTAATGCGCACCCGCCAGCAACCGCACACGCAACAACGATCGCAAACAGCCCGGGCAGCCTCGAGCGGAGGTGCGCACTCATGGTCTGGCTTCCGGCGCGTTGTCCCGCAGCTTGCGTCCCCACAGCACCAGAGCCGGATCGTTCCTCAAATCCTGTGAGAGTTGCAACAGGTTCTGCGTGATTTCATCGAGGTTATTCAAGATTGGCGTGACCGCGGTCGACAGTTCCCGGACCATTATTTCGGTGTCGGCCAGCGAGCGTTCGATCGCGGGGTCGTTTTTTTCCACCAGTTTATTGAGGCGGTCGGCGAGCTCAGAAAAATTCTTGACCGTCGATTCGATCTCCTTGCTTCTACTGTTCAGCCTGTCGGTGATCTGCTCGACGTTGCGGGCGGTTGTCCGCGCCGAATCGACCAGCGCCCGAAGCTGCTCCGGTTTGATCGCTTCCATCTGCGCCTTCAGATTAGCGCTGACGTCACGCAGATTCTCCAAGATCCCGGCGATCGTCTGTTGGCTGTCCCCGCCTTTATCGGTCAGCATCAGCCCTTCCAGCGCCTCGATCTGCCGCTTGACGCTGGCCACGAGAGGCGTCACCGAATCCCGCATCAGTTCGGTCAAGCGATCGGCGAGCTCGGCCAGCTGTTCCGAAAAATCCGGCTCCTTTTCCCCGCCCATGATCGATTCCCCATCCTTCAAAGGGGTCGGTGACGAGCCGGGCATCACCTTGACCACATTGCCCTGCAGCAGCCCCGCCGAGCCGATTATCGCCACGCTGTCGTCAGGAATTTTCCAGCCCTCTCTGATACGCATCACGACCTTGAAACGAGGAATGAGTTTCGCGTTTGAAAACACCGGTTCGATCGCCGTTACCGTGCCGATGACATAATCCGCTTGCCGCACGGGCGTTCCGGGTTCAAGGCCTCCGGTCTCGGCGAAATCGGTCGTCAGGGAATAGGTTGCTCTGAAATAGCCGGAAACGATCAGTAAAGCCGCGGCAAGCACCGCCAACATCGCCAGCACGAACAGACCGCTGATCAACAGATCCCGGCGCTGCCGCTGCCCGGCTCTGCGCCCGGGCGCACCAATTTCCGGAGGTGAGAAAAAGCGTTCGATGCTTGTCATCGCCTTCCTTGCTACCCGCGTAGGGCGCGAGCCCTGCTGGTGATCCGCCAGCTATGCACCGCGTCGTGGCGGAACTGCTTCGCATTCCGCCCGTCGTCCAGTCCCGTTCTGCGCCCAAAAGCACTGATTTCCGGAGGCGAATACAACCGTTCGATACCTTTCATAAGCTCCCCTGCAGAGCAAAACGCAATTCGAGGTCGCGGCGCTCGGCCGCCTCGAGCCCTTCCTGCGAACCGGTGAACAGCAGCCGCCCGCTCTCCAGCACGCCGATGCGGTGGGCGATGGTCAGTGCTCCCCCCGTCTGGTGTGTGGAAAAAATCAGCGTCATATTATACGTTTTTTTTTCGCGCTGCAGATGTTCCTTGATTTCTCCGACCGAGGCGGGGTCGAGCCCGTCCAGCAATTCATCCCACAGCAGCAGCAGCGGTCGACAAATCAGCGCCCGGGCCAGTTCAACCTTACGGCTGAGCCCTCCGGAGAGCTCATAGGGTCGCATATTTTCCAAACCGTCCAAACGCAGCTGGGTCATGATCAAACGCGCCGTCCGCTGCATACGGTCGGTGCTGAGCCCGCTCGCGCGCAGCGGCAAAATCAGGTTTTCGATAACCGACAGACCGTTCAGCAGCGACCCGCCCTGCATGACCATCCCCACGGAGCGGCGCAGTCGGATCATTTCCGCCGGAGACGCATGAGTGAGATCCCTTCCCAGTACCTCGATGCGTCCTGCAGACGGCCGATCCAGCCCCATTATCAGCCGCAGCAGCAGGGTTTTTCCAGCGCCGTTCGGGCCCAGCAGAGCGAAGGACTCCCCTGCTTCGATGCACAGGCTGATATCCTCGAGCACGCAGCGGCCGCCGATGTGCTGAAAGATGTTTTCCAGCTTGATGATTGCAGTCACGGCTTCAGCCCCCAAAAGCAAAAACAAAGAGCAGGTTTGTCAGTTGAATGGCTGCGATCGCATCGATCATCGTTCGACTCGCCGCCTTGGACACCGCCTCGACCTGACGGCTGACCCGGCAACCGTTGACTGCGGCAATCAATGCGATCAGCAGTGCGAATATCAACGGTTTGACGACACTGATCACAAGATCCCCGGAATCCAACATGCCCCTCAGACTATCCTGAAACAGCGACCAGGGAATGCCCGCTTCCAGCCAGAGCCAGAGGGCAGCGGTGGCGAGTACGATCAGATCGGTCCACACCGCCAGAGCGAACGACATCAGCAGCATCGCCAGCAGCATCGGGCCGACCGTGTAGTGTATCGGGTTGATGCCGCTGACGATAAGGCCATCCGCTTCCCGGTTCAATACCATGGAGCCGATACGAACCGCTAAAGCAATGCCCGAGCGCCCGGCCACGAACAGCCCGACCAGCAGCGGCGCAAAGTGTTTGATGATCGCCAATCCGATGCTGCCCAGCAGCAAGCCCGGCACATTGACTTCACCCAGAACATTTTCGGTCTGAACGCCGATTACCAACCCGACGATAATCGCCACCACCGTTAGAAGAGGCAGAATGGAGAGGCCCACCTCCCGCAGATCATCGACAAACACCTTCAGATCCAATCGGCTGCGACCGAGCAGAATGTTTCGATAGAGCTGCAGACAATCACGCAGCACGAACAGGGCCAGACCGATATTTTCCAGCGCTTTAGTATTCAAAGGTCCACCCTATTTCACCGCTCAGAGGATCGACCAGCACACGCCGCTGAACGGATCGGCGCTTCGGTCCGCCCGTAGCAACCGGAATCTCGGGCATGGTGACCTGTCCCTCATTTTCGGTCGGTCGATCACCGATGACAATCAATACATCGGGCCGCACCTTCAGCCAATGCCGCTTTTCCTGTTCATCGCGCAGCCGAATCCGGCACTCGGCAACGCTGAGCAGATCCAGAAAATCGTGCTGGCATGCCTTTGCACCGAGCGTTTCCAGCGTCTTTTGTACCGGGTCGGTCAGCAATACCCAAAGAGCCGCCCCGAAGCACTGCAGCGCCCGCCGGGCCGCCGCTCTTTCAGCAGCGCCGGACAGATCCACCGCCAGCACCGGAAAACGATCCGGAAACCGTTCGCACAAACGTTTCAGTACCGCATCGATCTGATTGTCAAAGCCTCGCCGGGATGTCGGTGCCGCTCCATCGGTGGAGACAGCGATCAGCAGATTGCTTTTCACCGCCCTCTCCTGCCGGGCGAGCAGGGCCGGAACGAGACGCACGGCATAGCGGTCAAGGTTTTTCATCTCGCTCGACAGAGCATCATAAGGCACCAATTCCGGATGATACTTGCGTGCATTGTCCCGTTCCGGCCCATAGCTCCAGCCGTCCAAATAACGATCCGCACTCCAGCGATCGTGTTCGACCATGGCCAGACGCTCGACCTCCGATGGGCTGAAAACAAAGAACTCCGATACCTCCTCGGGCACCGATCGGCAGTCGATGGCGGCGAGCTTGGCCGGTACATGATCCGCCTGGTGTCGTGACGCCTGCCGGTAGGATTCGTCCAGCGCTTCCCAAGGGCGCCCCGCCGGCGTTTCGTCCAAAGAGCGCCCCTGGGCGGCGATGCTGTCGCGATAGTAATCATGAATGATCGCAGCCAACTCGTCACCCTGATGATCGAACAGGATCGCCGGCCTGCATACTTCGTTCACAGCGGAAAAAGGATAGGTTTGACCATCCCACTCATCCACAGAAGCAGCGCTGTCGAATGCGGACAGGTGGAGGAAAACCGGAGGGCTGCCGCGCTGATGCCTGCTTAATCCATCCCGTAAATTTGCAGCAAAGCGCGCACCCTCGAAATTGTCGTTCAGGCAGACAAAAACCGAGGTTATGGGACAGTCAGACTCCATCCATCCATCCAAATTCAGAAATGTCAGCTCCGCCACCTGCCCGGCCTGGGGAAATGCACTGAAAAATTTGTTCCGATACCGTTCCGGCTCATCCGCCAGAATCGTCAATCGCGGCTTGCCATGACCATTGTGCGCCAGCCGCATAACCTGCAGCGCAATGGCCCGGCCCAGCACGCCAAACCCGGCGATGAGAATGTGCAGCGGCTGTCCGAACACCACATCGGCGCCGGCATGCAGCGGAAAGCGACTGAGCAGCAGACGCGCCGCCCGCTGGGGTATCGAAAGGCTTCTTATCACGATGCGAGAGACCGTTTCGGCTTCGGGCAGCGCGAGTGACGCCTCATTCCCGGCCAAATCGCCGGTAAGCATCAAGAGATCCAAAGGCAGTTTCGCCCGCCGCCGACGCCGGCACAGGTCGCCGACGCGGCCGACAACGTTCGGCACGTCGGTCAGACCATCGGTCACGACCACCAGACGGCGCACCTTGTGAATTCCCGCCTGCTCGATCCGTCCAAGGGTGGAGACAAATTCCACTCCTGTAGTGCAGCAGGTACGCAGATTCGATGCAACGGCCTCAGCCGTCCTTCCTTGCCCCAGGATCACCGTTTTATGGTTGCAACGCATTCTCACAGCTCGGCTTTCCTGTCAGCCGCCCATCAAAAAGTTTCAGGGGGCAAAGGTACGCGCCCCAAGCCTCCAACCGCTGCCTCACAGTCAGCCTACGCCATTTTGCATTACATCAAAACTCCATTTTTCGGCTCGACCGGCGGCGGCAAATCGGTTTCACCGAGAAATTGAAGAAGATCGATCTCGATCGTTCGGCACAGCGCTGTCATGGGGGTGTCGTTGGGCATGTTCTCGAATGGATTTTTGAGCTCCCGTCCCAGCCGTTCGATCGTCACAAGAACAAAGGACATGAAGGTCACCAGGATGATCTCCTTGATATCGCGGGAGTCGAGGGATGCGTCGAGAATGATAAACGGCAGCGCGGCGGCAAACACCCACACGAAGGCGCGGGTAAATCGCGCCACCCGGTCAGGGAAGACTGTGTTCTTGATGCGCTCGCAGCTCCCCTGGATGTCGCACAGCGATGTGATGGACTCATCCATTCGGCAGAGAAGAAGATGGTCGACCGTCGTTCTGGAAAAGCTTCGCCGCAACTGTTGGCCATGCAATCTGATAAGCTGGGTTGGAACGTTTTCGGCCTGTTTCAGTTCATCCAGTTCGGCCTCTTCGATAAAGGCGGCGATTTCCGCCCACAAGGTCGGAGCGTCGCTCCACCGGGGGCCGTGGCGCAGTGCGATTCTGAGTGCGTTCACATAGGCGATTTGCCGCAGCACAAGTTCTCTGTGGGCGGGTCGATGTTCAATCAGCGTGATCGCCTGTCTTGCAAAGCTGCGGCTGGTGTTGACCAGCTGCCCCCAGAGTTTTCGCGCCTCCCACCAGCGATCGTAAGCCTCGTTGACGCGGAATACGAGAAAGATCGACATGGCCGTAACAAACACGCCGACATGTTCGATCTCCAGGGGAATGATCTGAGTGTCGGTATACTGATAGATAACCTCGGCCAGCACAGTCACTGCCGCAAGAAGCAGAATAGCCTTCCGGCTGTTGCGAACAAACCGGAAAAAAGTGGTGGCGTTATGCTGGATCATAGGCTCTGACTCAAGACATCAATGTTCGACCGCATCAAAATAATAGAATCATTCGCTTCTTTCCCCAGAGTGCGGCCATCCTACAATAGGACGGAACCATTGTCACGCAACCGGAATCCGGCGGGTTATTCTGGTGTAGTGAGGGAGCTGTCGACAATGTGTGGCAGAATTCAATTTGACATGTTTGCCGTTCGAGATGCACACTCTCGACATGAAACGAACGCTTCGGCAATGGCTTCAGCAAGGCCCTTTCACCTTGGCCTTGTCATCGGGGTACTTCAGTTTTTTCGCGCATTGCGGTATGGTTTCTGTACTGGAGAAAGAGCGGCTTTATCCGGCCTCGGTCACCGGAGCCAGTGCCGGTGCTCTGATCGGCGCGTGCTGGGCCGCAGGGTGTTCGACCGGGGAACTCAAAGAGATCCTGTTCAGCCTGAAGAAACGCCACTTCTGGGATCCCGCGCCCGGTTTCGGACTGCTGAAAGGGGAACGGTTCCGGGCGTTCGTTGCCCAGGTCAGCCCCGCCCGGCGGCTTGAGCACTGTCGAATACCTGTGAGCATTTCCACTTTCGACCCGTTGGCCTGGACGACCAGAGTATGGAAGAACGGCTTGTTGGCCGACTGCGTTTATGCCTCCTGTACCGTGCCGTTGCTGTTTCAGCCAATCCGGATCGAAGGCCGCCTCTGCTTCGACGGCGGAATTTTGGATCGAGCCGGTCTTGCCGGCGCATCCGCGAACGCCCGCGTTCTGCTGCATCACATACCGGTTCGCCGGTTTGTTACGGGTAAAACCGGCAATGCTGCACTATGCCTGCCCAAACGCCAAGGCATGATCGCGGTCAGCCCGTTGCGACTGTGCTCGGTCGATCCAAACCGGCTGGAAGCCGGCAGGATCGCCTTTCGACAAGCAGCCCGGTCGATGCGGGTCGCTTTGGACGAACCGCTGCGGGGGTCGCATTGTGTCGTACCGGTTTGATGAGAGAGGCAGGCGGCTTCGCCTGCCGGCAGGAAAGTGAGTCGGCTGAAACCGCTTCATGTTGCAGTGGGGGTCATCACCAATCCCCGGGGGAAGGTATTGATCGCCAAGCGCCATCGCCACCGACACCAAGGAGGGCTGTGGGAATTTCCGGGGGGCAAGGTCGAACAAGGCGAACGCGTCCTGGATGCGTTGCGGCGCGAACTGAAAGAAGAACTCGACATCACCGTCGAAGCAGCAGCTCCCCTTATCAAGATAAGCCATTCCTATCCCGACCGGAACGTGTTGCTGGATGTGTGGCGTATCGACCGGTTTCACGGCGAGGCTTTCGGACGTGAAGGTCAGGCCATCGCCTGGGTTGGCGGCGGCCGGTTGAAGAAGTACGCTTTTCCGGAAGCAAACCGGCCGATCATCGCTGCAGCCAGACTGCCGGAATTTTATGCGATACTGGATGATGAAAAAGGCGACATAAGGATGTTGCAGAATAACCTGCATCATATCCTTGAGCATCGCATCAGACTGGTTCAAATTCGGGCAAAACGTCTGCCCGCCAAACAATATGATGCCTTGGCTTCAGACGTTTGTCGTGCAGCCGCACGACATTCCGTGACCATTTTGCTGAATGCCGAACCGGAACAGATCGTTCGGGCAGGAGCTGCAGGCGTTCATTTGACCGGCAGGCGCCTGATGCAGCTGAAGAAAAAGCCGCTCGATGAGCGTTATTGGGTTGCGGCTTCCTGCCACACGTTGCAGGAAATGAAACAGGCGGAACGCTTGGGTCTCGACTTCGTGGTATTGTCGCCGGTCATGCCGACTGCAACCCACCCCGAAGCCACACCGCTCGAGTGGAACGCGTTCGAGGCATTGGTGGCGCAGGTCAATATACCGGTTTACGCCTTGGGTGGTCTTGCCCTGTCGGATGTGCGGCGAGCGCGGGAGGCCGGCGCCCAGGGCATTGCCGGTATTCGGGCTTTCACCTAGGAGGCTGTCCGAGAACAGACTGATCTACTGCGGCCAAGCCTGATTGGCCAAATTTTCCGATCATTTTTGTTAAATAGGCCCACTATTCGCCGCAAATGATCGAAAAATCTGACTCAATCAGTCTCGCCCTCGCTACGATCGTTATTCTCGGACAGCCTCCTAGGAGGCTGTCCGAGAAATCAAAATAGACACCGCGTCAATTGAAACTCGATGTCGTCGTGGGTTTGCGTTGGCCGCTCGCTGGTGTGCGGCGTCATAAACCGTATCGTGAACCGATGTTTCCCGCCACTGATTTCGGCAAAATAAGGAAAAGAGCGGGGGACGGTCACCCGGAGCATTTGGAATGGGCGGCTTCGATCGAGTGATTGCTGAAAGAAACCTGCTTCTGCCAATTCGCTTGTCGGTGTGGAGCTTTCACGGATATAGCGGAGAATCAGTCCAATGGACATATGGATGGTCTTGAAGGGTTCCAGCCACTGCTCGAGGTCGCTTTGGCGTCGACTGTCGTCCTGCTGCAGCCAGTAGTGATATTCCGGCAAATCGAATGCGCAGGTACCGCCGGGTATCGAATTGCGGCGGGAGATGCACTTGAACAACTCGCTTCCCATCAAGTCGAGACCGATCTTGCCGCTTGCCGCATATAGTTGAGTTTTGATCTGATCGAGGTTTTCCTGAATCTGCATGACCACCTCCTGATCGACCCCATGACTTTGCGAGATACGGGTCAGAACGCCGGAATGTCTTTCCAATTCTTTCAAAATTTCCGCTTTCAATTCGTGACGTTCGAATATTGCGAGGATATCGAGCAGGCTACTGATCGCGGCTCGGCTGTCCCAAACCGTGTCACCATGCACGAAATGATTGATTTGGGAAAGCAGTTGTTCGAGACGCAGAAATACGCGAATGCGCTCGTTCAGAGGAAATTCGAAGACGATGGGAGTGTTCAATGTGGGGGACCGGTCTGTTCAGAAAGTGTAAGGTAAAAATTGTGCAGCTTTTCCACCTGTTTATCAAGCTCTTCGATCGTCGAGCAATTGTTCAGGATGTCATCGGCGACGCTCAACCGCTGTTCACGCGAGACCTGGGCGTTCAATATTCGCCAAACGTCGTCGGGACTGAGGTTGTCGCGCCCGATGACTCGCTCGATCTGCAGGTTGACGGGGCAGTCGACGACCAGTACACGGTCCACCCGGTTTTGTTGATTGGTTTCCAGCAGCAATGGGATGCTGAGGATACAATAGGGCGACTTGACCTCAGCGAGCGCCTCCTCGATGGCACGATAGACCAATGGATGGAGAATCGACTCGAGCTGCTGTCTTCGCTCGGGCGAGGAGAAGACGATTTCGCGCAATTCACTCCGCTTCAAGCGGCCGCCATCAACGACCAGGTGCTCGCCAAACTGTTCGGCGACGGCGGCCAACGCGGGACCGCCGGGTTCGACCAATGCACGGGCAATCCGGTCGGCATCGATCACGGTGATGGATCGCTTTTCAAACAACCGGGCAGCCGTCGTTTTGCCGGAACCGATGCCACCGGTCAAACCAATTTTGAACATGTCTTTGGGGCTTGCAAGCGCAGAGCGCGCTCTGCGCGAACTCTTGGTGTCTGAAAGGAGGGCGAGACGCCAACGGGCTCTGCCATTATTCGGCGCCGGTCCATTATAGCCCAAATCGCTGCCGGGAGGTTAGTGTGCCGGGGGAACTCGACCGCTTGGCGAGAAGAGAGTCGATGCCAGGGCGAGATCACCCTGGCAATACGGTTCGGTTTGAGCGTTCCCAGCTATGGAGAATGCATCAACAGCTTCAGTGCGAAAGACCCGCGTAGTTCAGATAGAGCTGCGTCAGATCGTTGCCGAACAATAAAGCGACCCAGCCGGCACCGGCGAGGTATGGACCGAATGGGATGGGGGTATTGCGGCCATGTTTCAGAAATACGGCAAGCAGCGTTCCAACGACGGCGCCGACAACCGATGAAAGCAAAATGATGAGAGGCAGCATTTGCCAGCCCATCCAGGCGCCGAGCATGGCCAGGAGCTTGAAATCACCGAAGCCCATCCCTTCTTTTCCGGTGGCGAGCTTGAACAGATGGTAAACCGACCGGAGACTCAAATAGCCTGCGGCGATGCCGAGAATGCTCGAATGGCTGTCGGTGAAAAAACCGAACAAACTCAGCAGAAGGCCCAGCCACAATAGAGGAAGCGTGATGGAATCGGGCAGCAGCTGATGGTCGAAATCGATCATGCTCAGAGCGATCAGGCTCCAGCTGAAGATCAATGCAAAAACGGTTTCCAGGCTGTAGCCGAACCGCCAGACAGTCAACACCGAAATCAGCGCAGTAAAGACTTCCAACAAGGGGTAGCGGATGCTGATGCGTTCCCCGCACTGACTGCAGCGTCCACGCAGCAGCAGATAGCTCAGCACGGGGATATTTTCATAAGAGCGAACGGCATGATGGCAATGAGGGCAATGAGAGCCGGGAACCATCAGGTTGAAAGGCTCCTGCCTCTCGTCATCCGCTTCAGGCAACTGAAGAAACGCTCTGCATTCACGCCGCCACGCCCGCTCCATCATGATCGGCAGTCGATAAACGACGACATTCAAAAAGCTGCCGATAACAAGGCCGAGCAGGGCCGAGGCGATCATCAGAAAGGCAGGATATTCCTGCAGTGTGTGTAATAGTGTCACTCAAAAACCTGTTCAGCCGCAAAGCCGCCGATGCACCGCACATTGAAACCGGCCCAGCCGTTGGAGCCGGATACGCACGCGTATCGGGTCCACCGGATAAATGAATATTTGGTCTTCCGGCCGGCAGCGTTCGATTAACCCGAAGATTTCATAAATTTGCGCCGATATCGCGCAGGACATTGGTTTCACAAGGAAATTTCCGAAGGAGCGGCGTATCAGTGACTACGGCCGACTGAGGAAATATTTCTTGTGGAATCAAGAGACAAGCGAGATCAAGCATAATTTGTGAAAGATTCGGGTTAAATGACAGCGCCCAGTTTGAAGATCGGCAGATACATGGCAACCACCAATCCCCCCACAATAACGCCAAGAAAAACCATAATCATAGGTTCGAGCAGGCTGCTGAGTGAATCCACCAGATTATCGACCTCTTCTTCATAAAAATCGGCGATTTTTCCCAGCATGTTGTCGAGCTCGCCCGATTCTTCACCAATGGCCACCATTTGAACGACCATGTTGGGAAATAAATTGGCCTGCCGCATAGACGTTTGCAGCTGTTGGCCTGTCGCAACATCGTCCCGCATCGCCATTACCGCATCGGAGTATACGATGTTGCCCGTGGCGCCCGCAACGGAGCCAAGTGCCTCGACCAGCGGCACACCGGCGGCTGACATGGTCGACAACGTGCGCGCAAAGCGGGCGATCGATGCCTTGTTAAGAATCATGCCGATGACCGGAATTTTCAACAGCGATCGATCCGCGAAACGCCTGAAAGCCGGTGATCGCCGATGAGTCATGCGGAAAGCGACAACCGTCAGAACGATGCCAGCCAGAACCAACCACCACCATTCCTGCAGGAATCTTGACAGGTTGATGACCATCAGCGTGAAAGCCGGCAAATCCGCGCCGAACCCCTTGAACAGCTCTTCGAAGGTTGGAACGACGAAAATCAGCAGGATGGCGGTGACGATGCAGGCAACAACGATAACCGCGGTCGGATAAAACAGGGCCTTTTTGATTTTCGATTTAAGAGCCTCTGTTTTCTCTTTGTAGTCGGCGATCTTGTGCAGCAGCGTTTCCAGGACACCGGCCTGTTCGCCGGCATTGACCAGACTGCAAAACAGCTCGTCAAAATAGAGAGGATGTTTGCCCAATGCCTTGGCCAGAGAGTCACCGCCCTCGACATCCGCCTTGATCCCGAGCAGCAACTTCTGCATGGCGGGGTTTTCATGGCTTCTTGCGACGATTTCGAACCCCTGCACGAGCGGTACACCAGCCGACATCATCGTCGCCAGCTGGCGGCTGAATACAGCAATGTCTTTGGTCGTGATTTTTTTCTTGGGTTTGGAAAAAAGGGATTTCGGCTTTTTCTTGACCTTGATCGGTTTGATGCCCTGGCGCCGGAGTTCGGCCCGCGCCGTCATTTCGCTTCGTGACGACAGCTCGCCGTTGGTGCGCTTGCCGCGTTTATCGGTTCCTTCCCATACAAACAGGGTCTGTACGTTTTGTGCCATAGTGCTTAATCTCTCGTGACTCGGTCAATCTCTTCCAGACTGGTAATGCCTACGCGAACTTTGTTCAGCCCGGATTCCCGCAGATCGTTGACGCCGTCAGCCCGCGCCTGTTCTGCTAATTGTAGTGCGTCACCATTGGCAAAAATCAATCTTCGTATCGCTTCTGTGACGGGCATCACCTGATAAATTCCGACGCGGCCTTTATAGCCATTGACACAGTGCTCGCAGCCATTCGCGCGATAGATCGTCAGGTCGCCGAGGTCACCTTCCTTAAAGCCGGCATCCAATTTAACCTGATTCGGCAATTCGATTTCTGTTTTGCAGTGTTCGCATAAACGACGCGCCAGGCGCTGCGCCATGATCAGAAGCACCGAAGAAGCGATATTGAATGACGCCACACCCATCTGCGCCAGCCGGTTAAGCGTCTGCGGTGCATCGTTGGTATGCAGCGTCGAGAGGACGAGGTGACCGGTCTGGGCGGCCTTCACTGCAATTTCAGCAGTTTCCGGGTCACGAATCTCGCCGACCATGATGATGTCAGGGTCTTGACGCAGAAAGGCACGCAACGCCTCGGCAAAGGTCAGGCCGGTCTTCATGTTCATGTTGACCTGATTGACGCCCGGCACGGTAATTTCGACCGGGTCTTCGACCGTCGAGATGTTGCGATCGGGCGAATTGAGCAGATTCAGACCGGTATAGAGCGTCACAGTTTTGCCGCTGCCGGTCGGCCCAGTCACCAGAATCATGCCATAGGGTTTGGCAATCGCGGCAAGATAGTGCTTTCGCTGTTGCTCGTCAAAACCCAGGTGCTCGATGCCGATTTTAGCACTGTTCGAATCGAGGAGACGTAGAACGATTTTTTCTCCATGAAGCGTGGGACAGGTGTTGACACGGAAATCGATGGCGAAGTTTTTTGACAGTGCCATCTTGATGCGGCCATCCTGTGGTACGCGCCGCTCGGCGATGTCCATTCGAGACATGACTTTGATCCGCGCAATGACGCGTGACGCAAGATTGATCGGCGGGCTGGCGACCTCATGAAGGATGCCGTCATGGCGAAAGCGTATCCTGAAAGATTTCTCGTAAGGCTCCAAATGGATGTCCGAGGCACCTTTCTTGATCGCATCCAGCAGCACTTTGTTGACAAAACGAACGACAGGCGCATCGTTCACATCCGCCTCTGTGACATCCGAGGTCGATTCGCCCTCGCCCGCCGTGACCTCCAGATTTTCCAGGTCTTCGTCGAGCAGCTCGTTCATTACCGTGTTGGCGGCTTCCATTAGCGCATCGATGCCCTTGGCGAGTTTATCCTCCTCAACCAATATGGTTTCTATGTTCAGGCGCGTATGAAATTTGATCTCATCGAGCGCTGACAGATTGGTTGGATCGGACAGCGCGATGAACAGGCGGTTCCCACGTTTGAACAGGGGCAGGGCGTGATGCCGTTGGATAAGGTCTTCGCTGACAAGGCCGAGCGGTGCCCGTTCCATGTCCATGGCGGCAAGGTCGAACAGTGCGATGCCGAATTCCTGCGACGCGCAGGTTGCAATCGATTGACTGTCGAGCAGTTCGTTGTTCACCAGATAGGTGGCAAACGACACGTCCTTGTTCAGCGCCTCTTCATGATATGCCATCGAGTCGGCCTCAGTCAGTAGATCCGCTTTGACCAGGCATCGGGCCAATCCGCTGAGACGTACTTTGCTTTCCGTTGTCGCCATACTCTTTACTGAAGGAAATGTACCGTTTACGCTAAGGTCTCGGAGGCTGTCCGAGAATAGCGATCGTAGCGAGGACGAGACTGATTGAGTCAGATTTCTCGATCATTTGAGGCGAATAGTGGCCCTATTTAACGAAAATGATCGGGAAATCTGGCCGATCAGGCTCGACCGCAGTAGATCAGTCTATTCTCGGACAGCCTCCTAGGTGGGATCATCGATTACATTAAGCGTAGATGAAATGGCGACTTTTTCCACATGCACCGCGGTTGCTCGGTCGTTGCAGCAGCCCGCTCGAAGCGCAGTGCTATGCGCACATCAAATCGTCAATCCTTCGATCAAGCGCTGTTGCTCTTCGAGCTTGGCAAGAGCGGCTTGCAGTTCCTGCAGACGGGTTCTCTCCTTTTCGACCACAGCACTGGGCGCGCGCTCGACAAACTTGGGGTTGTTCAGTTTCGCCTGGAGTCGGGGAAGCTCTTTTTGCAGTTTCTGGATCTCTTTTTCGAGCCGCGTGAGCTCCGCCTGTTTATCGATCAGGCCTGCCATGGGGACGAGAAGCTTCATCTGCTCGACCAGAGCCATGGCCGATTCCGGCGGCTGCTCTGACTCCTTCAGCCATTGAATGCTCTCCAGGCGTCCCAATTTATCCAGCAACAGGCGGTGATCGGCCAAACGCTGCCGATCCCGGTCCGAGCCGTTTTGCAGCAATACCGGTACTGCTTTGCCGGGAGAGATATTCATCTCACCGCGGATGCGGCGGACGCCGAGGATAAAGGCCATCACCCACTCCATCTCGGCGATCGCCGTATGGTCGATCGCCTCTTGCCGTGGTTCGGGGTAGGGCTGCAGCATGATGGTGGGGCCGGAGCGACCGGCCAGCGGCGCGATTCGCTGCCAGATCTCTTCGGTGATAAACGGCATCAATGGGTGCGCCAGGCGCAATACCGTTTCGAGCGCCCGAACCAGCGTCCGGCGAGTGCCGTGTGCAGCCGCCGGATCGGCATTCTGAAGGGTGATCTTTGCCGCTTCCAGATACCAATCGCAATATTCGTTCCACAGAAATTCGTAAATCGTCTGCGCAGCATGGTCGAGGCGGTACTGTTCCAGCGCATCGATGGTATTGCCCACGACGATTTGCAGTCTCGATCGAATCCAGCGGTCGGGCAGGCTGTCGTTGCACGGTTCATCGCCAAGGCCGGTATCCTGTCCCTCGGAATTCATCAGCACGAACCGGGCCGCATTCCAGAGTTTGTTGCAGAAGTTGCGATAGCCTTCGATGCGGTGAAGATCGAAGCGGATATCGCGACCGGTGGAGGCGAGGGATGCAAAGGTGAATCGCAGTGCATCGGTGCCGTAGGACGGGATGCCCTCGGGGAACTGTTTGCGGGTGGTTTTTTCGATTTGTGCCGCCATCTGCGGCTGCATCAAACCGGCGGTTCGCTTTTCGATCAGCCCCTCGAGACTGATACCGTCGATCAGATCGATCGGGTCGAGGATGTTTCCTTTGGATTTGGACATCTTCTGACCATCCGCATCTCTGACCAGGCCGTGAATGTATACCTCTTTGAACGGCACATCGCCCATGAACTTGAGCCCCATCATGATCATGCGGGCAACCCAGAAGAAAATGATATCGAAACCGGTGACCAGAACGCTGGTCGGATAAAAAGTGTCGAGCTCCGGGGTCTTGTCGGGCCAGCCCAAGGTCGAAAAAGGCCACAGCGCCGAAGAAAACCAGGTGTCGAGCACATCTTCGTCCTGGCGCAGGGAACACTCTGCGCCCAGCCCGTTTTTTTCTCGGATCGCCTCTTCGCTGTGACCGACATAGATGTTGCCGGCCTCATCATACCAGGCTGGAATTCGGTGTCCCCACCAGATCTGCCGACTGATGCACCAATCCTCGATGTTGTGCATCCATTCGAAATAGGTCTTCTCCCAGTTTTCCGGAACGAAGCGGATGCGCCCATCCGTAACGGCTTGGATGGCTGGCTCTGCGAGCGGCTTGGCTTTGACGAACCATTGGTCGGTCAGCAGCGGTTCGACGATGGTCCCTGACCGATCCCCGCGTGGAATCATCAGGCTGTGATCTTCGGTTTTCTCCAGCAGGCTTTGTGCCTCCAGATCGGCCAGGATGCGTGTTCGGGCCTCGAATCGCTCGAGCCCGCGGTAGGCGGCCGGGCCGTTTTCATTGATGCAGGCATCGACGGTAAAGATATTGATCATCGGCAGATTGTGGCGCCGCCCCACCGCATAGTCGTTGAAATCGTGCGCCGGCGTGATCTTGACGCAGCCGGAGCCGCGTTCAGGGTCCGCATGCTCATCCGCGATGATCGGGATTTCCCTATCGCACAAAGGCAGCCGCACCTTTTTTCCGATCAATGATCGGTAGCGTTCATCGTCCGGATGAACGGCAACGGCGGTATCACCCAGCATGGTTTCAGGACGGGTTGTCGCAACGACAAGGTGCCCGCTGCCGTCGCTCAGAGGATAGCGGATATGCCAAAAATGGCCTTTTTCTTCCTGGTTGATCACTTCCAGGTCGGAGACCGCGGTGTGCAGCACCGGATCCCAGTTGACCAGTCGCTGGCCGCGATAGATCAGCCCCTCTTCATACAGTTGGACAAACACCTCCCCCACCGCTTTGGAGAGTCCTTCGTCCATCGTGAAGCGTTCGCGCGACCAGTCCAGCGATGCGCCCATACGGCGCAACTGTCGGGTAATGGTGTTGCCTGAATGCTTTTTCCAGTCCCATACCCGTTCGACGAAAGCCTCACGCCCGAGGTCGTGGCGGGTCTTTCCTTCGCTGTTCAACTGGCGTTCGACCACCATCTGGGTGGCGATGCCTGCATGATCGCTGCCCGCCTGCCAGAGCGTCTTGTCGCCTTTCATCCGGTGGTAGCGGATCAAGGCATCCATAATCGTGTCCTGAAAGGCATGACCCATGTGCAGACTGCCGGTGACGTTCGGCGGCGGAATCATGATGCAATAGGGCGCCTCGCCGTCATCGGCGGGCTTGAAATAGCCGCGCTCTTCCCAAATTTCATACCAGCGTTGTTCCAGACCGTGTGGGTCGTAGGTTTTTTCCATGGTTTTTTTGTGGTCAAATAAAGTTGTTCTGAATATGGGTGCCGCTCCAAAGTCGGCATCCCTGAACGAGCGCAGGCTGGTGCCGGCATTATGTCAATGCCGAAGGCCTTATAAAATGCCGGCATGTCCCCGGCTGCCGTCCAGTTTGTGCGTCGTCAATGGATAATCGTTTTCCTGATAAAAACGGTAACGTCGTCGCCCGGCCTGACGGACGCTCTCATCCTGGTCGATCAGTTCGACGACCCGTTCGAACCGGTCGACCTTTACCGGAACATCCGGGCTCAGGTTGATCAGCACCTCATGGTTGCATTGCGGCTCGCTCTCGTGCCCCACCGATACTGGGGAAGACTGGCCCCCCTGCTCATTGCCGCTGATCGCATGCGGAATGAAGCTGCCCGCCCGGAACGTCCACAGCAGGTCGTCGATGACACGGCTTTCGGGCGGTGAGTCCGTGTGGATATAAACGGTGTGACCAAGCCGATAGGCTTTTTCAGTCAGACGACAGGCGAGCAGCTGGCGGTTTCGGGTGTCGGCCGAGCGCAGAATATAGAAATCGATGCGGGTCATGCCTGATCCAGGAGATATTGCGCGAGCAGCGGAACGGGCCGTCCGGTCGCGCCCTTGGCCTTGCCGGTGTTCCACGCGGTTCCTGCGATATCGAGGTGGGCCCATTTGAACTGTTCGGCATAGCGCGCGAGAAAACAGGCCGCTGTTATGGTGCCGGCCTCCTTGCCGCCGATGTTGGCCATATCGGCAAAATTGGACTTGAGCTGTTCCTGGTATTCTTCCCATAACGGCAATTGCCAGACGCGATCACAAGCACTCTTTCCTGCCTGGATGAGGGCGTCGCACAGCGGCTGATCGTTGCCGAGCAGCCCGCTGGGGTGCCGGCCAAGCGCGATGATGCAGGCCCCGGTGAGCGTCGCGATGTCGATCACGGCTGCAGGGTTATAGCGCTTGGCGTAGGTGATCGCATCGCACAGTATCAGGCGTCCTTCGGCATCGGTATTGAGAATTTCGATGGTTTTTCCCGACATGCTGGTGACGATGTCGCCCGGTTTGTTGGCCTCCCCATCCGGGAGGTTTTCAGAAGATGGAATGATGCCAATCACGTTGATCGGCAAAGCCAGCGAGGCGACGACCGACATCGTACCCAGGACGCCGGCGCCGCCGCACATGTCATATTTCATTTCGTCCATTGCCGCCGCCGGCTTCAGAGAAATGCCGCCGGCATCGAATGTCAGCCCCTTGCCGATCAGTACCACCGGTTTGTCATCCGGGGCAGCGCCTGTGTATTCCAGGACGATCAGTTTGGCGGGCTGCCGGCTGCCTTTGGAGACGGAGAGCAGCGCACCCATTCCGAGCGCCTCCATTTCATCTTCGTCGAGTATCCTGGCTTTCAGTTCCGGGTGGGCGTCAGCCAGTTCGACCGCCTGTTCGGCGAGATAAGTCGGCGTACAGATGTTGCCTGGCAGATTGGCCAAGTCTTTGGCAAGCTTGACCCCGTCGGCAATGGCCTCCCCCTGCCGCAACCCTGATTCAGCGGATTCTTTGGATGCCCCGTCGGGGATAGAGATTTGGACATCACGAAGCTGCCCCGGCTCCTCGGCATCGGTTTTCAGCTGCGTAAACTGATATAGTGTACCTTCAAATAGCTCCACCGTTTGCCGCACTTTCCACTGAACATCGCGTTCGGTTACCTCTACCTCGGGCAAGGTCCAGATGACCTCCTTTGCGGGCGCGCTTTTGAGCGCCTTGACGGCAGCCGTAACCGCTTTCCGGTACTCCTTGTCGCTCAATTCGCCCGCCGAGCCCAGCCCCACGAGCAGAATGCGTTCGGCCGGGCAGTCCGGCAGATGGTTGAGCCACAGGGTGTCGCCGGCTTTGGCTTTGAACCGATCGCGTTTTACTATCGTACGGAGCAGTTCGTTGAAGGCTCGATCGAATGCACGCGCCGATGCGGTCAGTTGCTGTTTTTCGAAAGCGCCCAACACTAGACAGCCGCAGGGCTGTTTTTCCGAAAAGCCGATTTTAATAGAATAGTTCATGATAATTCCCGTACTATATGCGGTTGCTGTTGAATTTGCGCGATGACGCCACAATCGATAGGACTAAACAAAACAGGCACTGTAGTTTACAAAACTTAACATGAAATTCCAGCCTTTCTTATCGGATTCACCATCGCCGCGACGATTTCTGACGGTTTTCGATTCCATGATTGCTATGGACATCGCAAAAACCATTGCCGCAGTTTTGTCTGTTCTGGTGCTGATCATTCTCAGCAACAAATTCGTTTCGATGCTGGCGAGCGCGCTGGAAGGCCAGATCGGGAGCGACACCATATTTATTCTGCTTGGGCTGAGGTCCATATCGATCAGCATCGGTTTTTTGCCGCCCGCTGTTTTCGCCGCAGTGCTCATGGTGTTGGGCCGTATGTATCGTGACAGTGAAATGGCTGCTTTGGCCGCTGGCGGCGCCGGAGTTGCCCGGATTTACCGTTATGTGCTGGTCGTGGTGGTACCCTTGAGTCTGTTTGCGCTGTGGCTGGCTCTGTCGGTTCAACCCTGGTCGATGCGGCAGGCCAACGAGCTCTTGCTGGAAGAGATGCAAACGATGCACCTGCGGCTCGTCACGCCTGGGAAGTTCAACGAATACAGAAAAGGCGACTTGGTTTTCTACATTGAAGAGATCGATTCCGACCATACCTTGCATAATGTGTTCGTGCACAACCGTCACGATGGCAAAGACGCCGTCATCGTCGCTCAGCGCGGTCGCCTCAATGAACTGCCGGGGGGACAGTATGTCGTGCTGGAGGAGGGAACGCGGTACGACGGGAAGCCCGGCCATGCCGACTATGAGATCACCCGGTTCGATGAGTATGGCGTCAGAGTGAATGACAAGCCGATTTCAACAGCCTATGTGCCGCCGGATGCCAAGCCGACTCTTGACCTGTTGCGGTCCCACGAGCCGGCTGATGTCGCTGAATTCCATAACCGCCTCTCCATTCCGTTTGGAGTTCTGATTCTTGCCGTTCTGGCGATACCATTGTCACGACTTGCACCGCGAGGCGGTGTTTATGGCAGCTTGTTGATCGCCTTCCTGATGTATGTGGTTTATGAGAATCTTTTGAAAATTTCACACAGCTGGTTGGCCAAATCGACGCTTCCGCCGTGGATGGGTGATTGGTGGGTTTACTTCATCATGTTGACGATTACGCTGATCCTTTTGGCGCGGCTGCTTGGCATTTCCTGGATGATGAGCGTCATAGCGGGGAATGCGGGGACCAAATGGGGATTGGCCGAAAAACGGGACAGCAAGTGAACGGACAAGCCCTGGATCGATGGCCTTTTTCGATAGGATGATGCCGCAGTGAAAGTGATCAATCGGTATATTGCCAGAGAGGTGTTGAAAGGATCTCTTGTCGCCGCCCTCGTGCTGGTCACGCTGGTCAATTTTTTTACCTTCTCCGATGAGCTGCGCGCCCTCGGGAAAGGGCAGTATTCATTGGCGCACATATTTGAATATCTGGCGCTGCTGACGCCCCGTAATCTGTATGAGCTCATTCCCTCCGCGGCGCTGCTCGGCACTATGTTCACCGTCGGCGCGATGGGAAACAACCGGGAACTGATCGCCATGCGTGCCGCCGGCGTCTCTTTGTACCGGATCGTCTGGAGTGTGCTGCGGGCCGGTCTGGTGCTGGTCGTAATCGCCATTTTTATTGGTGAGGTCATCGCCCCGAAGGCCGAGCAACTCGCCATCGAACTCAAGGCGACGGCTCAGTATCAGCAGGTCGCCTCATGGAGTCACTATGGCTTTTGGGTGCGTGACGGCGACACCTTTGTCAATATTCGCCAGATCGTTCACAAGAACGAGCTGGGCGGCATCAGTATCTATGAAATGGATCAAAACCAGCAGATGCGTTTGGCCAGGCACGCCGAAAAAGCGGTGTATGCCGATGGCCAATGGCGGCTGGAACAAATACATGAGAGTCTGTTCGAGTCGGAACAGGTGACAGCGCAAACGCGCCCCAGTATGTCGTGGCATTCCATCATCGACCCGGACCTGATGAACATCGCCCTGGTCAATCCCAACAACCTTTCGATCTACGAACTGGTCAAATACATTCAGTTTTTGCAGGAAAACGACCAGAAGTCGAATCGCTTCGAGCTGGCTTTCTGGAGCCGCATCATCAACCCGCTGGTGACCTTGGTCATGCTGCTGATTGCTACCCCGTTCGTGCTGAATGTGCAGCGATCGGTGAGTGTCGGGCAACGCATCATCACCGGGGTTGTCATCGGGCTGAGCTTCATCCTTTTCGAAAGGATTTTCGGTCATCTCGGCCTGGTGTACGATCTTCCACCATGGTTCGCCGCCGCCTTTCCCTCTGTACTGTTTTTCGTCATCGCGCTGCTGGCGATTCGGCGGCTCAATTAGCCGCATCGATGAAGCAGAAAAAGTGGGCTCTGCGGGTCGATTCGTTCAAAGTAGTGTGCGATCAATCTTCACTGACGGGCGGAACATAGCCTTCCGGCTGTTGGGCGCCGCTGCCGAACAGGAAGTTTTCCCTCTCCCGCTCGAGAAACTGCTTCGCCTTCGGCTCAAAGGGCGTCAGACGGTGTTCGTTGATCAACATTGTCTGCAGATTGAGCCACTCCTGCCATGCCTGTTTCGATACCTGTTCATAAATCCTCTTCCCCCCTTTGCCGGGGAACGGGGGTGCAAAGAGGCCCTCGGCCTCTTTGCCCAATTTCACGCAGTTCACCATTCTTGTCATTAAACTGTACCTTGTTGCCGGTTTTGATTCGTCGATGCCATTGACAGGCGACACCGGATTATATCATCGTGCCGTTCACCGGCTTTTTCCGCATCCGGCGAGCGGCTGGACTGTCAGCCGGCTTTCAGTGACTCGGTCGGCAGGAAGCGGCCCAGGATCTCATCGAGAAACCGCCAGCCAAATTCGGTGCAGCGGATCACATCGTCGTGCCGTTCGAGCAGTCCGTCTTCGAGGCAGCCGGACAATGCGGGCTCCATGCAAGTGAGGGGCAGGCCGGTCCGTGCCGTGAACAGCGGCACTTTGAATCCCTCTTTGAGTCTCAGTTGGTTCATAAGAAATTCCATCGCACGGTCGTTCGGAGGAACCGACTGTTTACCACCGATGACGGCATCGCTGCCGGCGGTTTTCATATACTCCCTTGGATGCTTCACTTTCCAAAGTCTCAGGATGTGCTGCCCGTCGGCATCGGTGATCTTGCCGTGAGCACCCGCGCCAATGCCCAGATAGTCGCCGAATCGCCAGTAATTGAGGTTGTGCCGGCACTGCCGGCCTGGCCGTGCATAGGCGGAGATTTCATATTGACCGTAGCCGTGCTGCGCCAGATGAGCCTGACCGCATCGCTGAATCGCCCAAACGGCCTCGTCGCGAGGCAGTGTGGGCGGCCTCCGATAATAGAGTGTGTTGGGCTCGATGGTGAGCTGATAGTAGGAGATGTGAGCCGGTTCCAGCCCGATAGCGGTCAGCAGGTCATCCTCTGCGCTTTGCAGGCTTTGACCGGGCAGTCCGAACATCAGATCCAGATTGAGATGATCGAATCCCGCCATCTGTGCGGTTTCAATGGCGCGAACGGCGTCCGCGGAAGTATGGATGCGGCCCAGCGCCTGCAGTTGGTCGTCCTCAAAGCTTTGCACCCCGATCGACAGACGGGTGATGCCGATATTCCGAAACCCCTCGAATTTCCCGCGCTCAACCGCGCCCGGGTTGGCTTCCAGCGTGATTTCGGCGTTGGAAGCAACCGATACGCGCTCTCCGACAGCATTCAGCAGGCGTTCGATCGATTCGGGGGAGAACAGGCTGGGTGTGCCTCCGCCGATGAAGATGCTGTCAACCGAACGATTATGAACGTGCTGCAGATCCTGTTCGAAATCGGCGATCAAAGCCTCTATGTATGTTTCTTCAGGAATCGGCTCGCGCGCTTGGTGAGAGTTGAAGTCGCAATAAGGACATTTGCGCACGCACCAGGGCATGTGGATATAGAGCCCGAGGGACCGGGGCTGCGGTATCGGCAGCGTGTGTTGCGGAGGCGGTCGTTGTTCTGCCATGGGGGTGTTAACGACCGAAGGGCGATCGCCTTTTTTGGCTGGAGGGGCGGCTCTGTATGGTTGGCACCCTCTGAATGGGCTGCCTCAGCACTATTGGTGGAAGAACGACCATTATAGACCAACCTAAGGCCAGCTGTGTTTGTCTTGACGCTAACCCAAAGAATTCGCGTGCTGCGTGCGGCCCGCCGGTCGGAACCACAAGGTGCTTGCATCAATCGCTGAGACAGCAGATAAGAAAACGATTGCCGGCTTGACTTAACCGGTCAGTCAACTATAATCATCCCATGACAAGAAGAAGCGATGCAAAAGAGAGACTGTTGGCCAGTACTCTGGAGTTGGTATCCGAGCGCAGTTACGCCGGGGTCGGTGTCCAGGAGTTGTGCGAACATGCCGGCGTGAAAAAAGGCAGCTTCTATTATTTCTTCAAGTCGAAGCAGGATCTGATGTTGGAAGCGCTGGCGCATCAATCCCGAGTGATCGACCAGATGCTTTTTGCCCCCGCGCTCGCGTCTGATCTGCCGCCGCTCGAGCGAATCGAGCGCCTGTTTCATCTGACCTACGAATTCCAAAAACCCATGACGGAAAAAACCGAGCGTGTTCGGGGCTGCTTTTTCGGCAATCTGGCATTGGAATTAAGCACTCAGGATGAATCGATCCGCCATTGCCTCGATCGAATTTTCCGGACGGCGGTCGCTTCGATCAGGAACACCGTGGAAGAGGCCATCAAAACCGGGGATCTTCCCGAAGTCGATGCTCAATCGACGGCTGAGGCAATTCTGGCTTATTGGGAAGGGGTGATTCTGCTGGCGAAGGTGCGCAATCAACCCGAACTTTTGAAGAAGCTCGCCAGAGGAGCAAAGGAAATCGCTATTACCGGGAAGAAAGACGCGGCCGGATAATTTTTTTGGGCAAAGGTTACCCAACCGGTCAACTATGCTCGACCATCCTGGGAGGATATGAACAATGACCATATGATCAGATCACACACGAGGAGAACCCGTAGGTGCGGATGAGGAGCGAACCCCAACCTGCATCCATGGCCATAAGGTCGAATTACACTTGAGGAGAAACAACATGAGTCAAAAAACAGTCGATTACTATTTTGCCTATCTCAGCCCCTATGCTTTTTTAGCCAATACGCGCATCGAGCAGGCGTTGGAGCCGACAGGAGCCACCCTGCGCTATTACCCGCTTGCGCACAGCGGCAGCTCTGAAGGACCGGCAATCAATCCGGCTCGATTGGCATATATCATCGATCAGGATATCCCCCGTTTTGCCGAAGAATACGAATTACGTTTTACGTCAAAGCCAATCTTGAACGAGAGCTATACGGCCAGCATGGGTTTTCTCTATGCCCAAGAGCAAGGTATGGGAGCGAAGTACAATGACCTGGTCTTCCGGGCGCGATGGAGCGACGGAAAAGACATCAGCGAGCCGGAAGTCCTGACGACGATCGCAGAACAGGCCGGTCTCGACGCCGATGCGTTTTGGGAAGCGGTCGGAGAACCTTCCTACAAAGACAAACTCGCGCAGATCAAACAGCAGGCAGCGGCCGCCGGTGTTTTTGGCGTACCCTTTTTTGTCTATGAAACGAAGAAGTTCTGGGGCAACGATCGGATCGACTGGTTGGTCCGTGAATTGGAGAAGAGAGCCGCGTAGCTTCTTTCTGCGTACTACCGTTGTCCCGCTGCCAGAGCCTCCGGTTTGCCGCGCGAAAGGAGTCGCCGGCGCCGGACGTCTTGGTTCTCACTCTGCCTCGTTCCCAAATTCCAGTGTGGGCGCACCTTCCTGGAAGCGCCGCCTCCCCCATGATCCGGTCGTGACACGCAGGCGCGGACAGTCGCGGCTGGACTTTCAGCATCCGCTTGATTAGCATGCAAAGTTGCCGAACTGGTAAATCACGCTTCAGACAGCGGGCAGCGAAACGTTGTCTTTTTCCTGTCCTCTGCCCTCTGTTATCGGATGTAAGGAGTTCGACAGATGTCGACAACACGTCTTTTCTTGATCATCTTCGCCTCGTTCACCGCGCTGTCGATCTTCATGGCCGTGATGATCGTTTTGATGTATCACGATCAGGAGGATCTGATCCACAGCCAGGATGTACGCTATCAATCCTATCTGCTGGCCGACGAACTGCGGCAAAGCTCCGATGACCTGACACGGTTCGCCC